>Ga0247741_1000324_pt1 | contig 29026 bp, 28 predicted proteins | sample UWRJL213509R2_FD_180945 | JGI IMG/M metagenome (GOLD analysis project Ga0247741, IMG submission 180945) | Plant litter microbial communities from Arlington Agricultural Research Station in Wisconsin, United States - UWRJ-L213-509R-2 | ecosystem: Environmental > Terrestrial > Plant litter >... | reverse complement strand
GTTCTGTGATGCGGCTTATACGGCTATCCCCTTTTCTAAGTCAACACACCAGCACCAAGTTTTTTGACAGTTTTATAACATGCTGTTTTCAAACACGGAATTTCTAACACCACGCCTGTGGAACAATAGCACAGCGAAGACCCGCGGCAGAGTCTGCGCGGAAACGCACGGAAATCGCCGTTCAGAAGCCCGCTTTTTCATCATCGCGCCGATATTTTGAACGTCCGATGCTACCGAAAGCATCATTTCCGCCATCATTTAATAGCGCGCCTATCCCCTGACATCATTCTCGGAGCCTTTTGGGAACCGAACCGCCCTTTCATGTGTTTCCATCCCAGCAAACCAAGGAGAAAGCACATGGCTTCCAATACCGATGACGTCAGAGCTGCCGTCAGCAAGGACATCACCGCGCTGCAGCGGGAGGTGTCCCGCCTGCAGAAGATGATCTCGGCGCAGGGCGCCGAAGCCTACTATGAAGTCCGCGATCGGGCCGGCAAGGCCTACGAAGACATCGCGCCCCGCGCGAAAACTGCAGTGGCCCAGATCAAGGCCGAAGGGGTTGCCGCAGCCGATGCCGCCCGCGAGCACCCGGCAGCTACCACCACGGCGCTTGCCCTCATCGGCGCGCTGGGCTTCCTGGCAGGCTATCTCCTGAGCGGCGCGCAGCAGCCCCCACAGCGTCAACAGTGGTGGCGCTAGCAACTTTCGGCATTAGCACCTTCTAACTTGTTTACGGGCGGGATGATCCGAAGTATCATCCCGCCCGTACTACTTAGGTCTTAGAAAAACCCATTTTTCGGGCCAGTAATACGGACAACAACGAGGGAGGACTGCTGATGAATGCCAAAGGATCGCACTGCATCGTCGAAGTCAGCGTGGACGGCGCACAGGGCCGCCTCGCAGTCGGCATCATGAACATGCAGCAGGCGCTGGATCTGCCTGACATGCCGACCGTCTCTTATACGCATCCAGACCCTGCCAAGGCAGCAGCCGGTATCAGGCTCAATCGTCAGGAACTCGCGGGTTTTCTGTCGCGCCACTAGACGACTTAATTTATAAATGCGGCCAAGACAGGCGGCGCCCATGGCGCCGCCTCTTCTGTTTGAGAAATAGCGGGACCGCTGACATCATGCATGGCCCCTCCCCTCCTCATATCAGAGTTTTCAAAGCGGATGTCTGGCGCCGCCGATCGGTTCATGCCAGAACGCAGGCACTGAAAGACAATCTATATATAGAGGCAGACGATTGAGAGAGCGGCGCGCACCGCACAGGCAAAACGACCGGGCCAGACCGGGCGCGGAACAGGAGAGCAAGCGGGTGACCCTGCCGCGCGCGCTGTCCAAGCTCGGCTACTGCTCGCGAACCCAGGCCGAAAGGCTGATCGCCGACGGCCGCGTCGCCGTGAACGGCCGCACCGTTCTCGACACCGCCGCCTGGATCGATCTTGCGACAGCAAAGATAGAGGTTGACGGCAGCAGCGTCGCCGCCGAGCCGATGACCTATCTGATGCTCAACAAGCCGCGCGGCCTGGTCACCACACGGCACGACCCGGAAGGCCGCCCGACCGTGTTCGACTGCCTGAAGGCTGTCGACACGCCGCATCTGTCGCCGGTCGGCCGCCTGGACAAGGCGAGCGAGGGCCTGCTGCTCTTCACCAACGACACCGTCTTCGCCCAGGCGCTGCTCGATCCGATCACCCACGTTACCAAGACCTATCACGTTCAGGTTGATCGCGTCATGGAACCGGAGATGCTGGCAGAGATGGCCTACGGCGTTCGCCACGACGGCGAATTGCTGAGGGCGACGGCAGCGACGCTGCTGCGGCAGGGCGAGCGCAATTCCTGGATCGAGGTCGAGCTGGACGAGGGCCGCAACCGCCAGATCCGTCGCATGCTCGAGGCGCTCGGCACCGAATGCCTGCGGCTGGTGCGCGTCGCGATCGGCGACCTGAAGCTTGGCGACCTGCCGAGGGGTGCCGTGCGGGCGCTGACCGACGCCGAACTCAAGGCGCTGCGCCGGCGCACTGGCATGGAAACCACGAAACGGACCTGATGGCATGACCGACCGACCCGACACGACCTCAGGACCACAGGACCTTGCCCCCCATGATTTCTGGCAAAAACTGCATGCCCCGGGCAGCTTTCCCGATCACGCCGAGTTCACCTCTTTCTATGTCGCGCAACTTGCCGATGGCCGCCAGCTGCGCCTGCCCCTACGCCCGCTGGCCGACGGCGAGCACGCCCTGGCCTCGCTGATCGTCAATCAGGCGAGCTTTGCGGTTCTCGACGCCCTCGCCGAACAGCTTGCCGACAAGCTACGCACACTCGACATCGACATCGTCGTCGGCCTGCCGACGCTTGGACTGACGCTTGCGTCGGAGGTGGCGAAGAAGCTCGGCCACCTGAGATATGTGCCGCTCGGCACCTCGCGGAAATTCTGGTACCGCGACGAACTCTCCGTACCGCTCTCCTCGATCACCACACCGACGCAGCAGAAGCGTCTCTATATAGATCCCCGCATGCTGCCGCTGCTGGCGGACAAGCGGGTCGCTCTGATCGACGACGTCATCTCCAGCGGCACGTCGATCGTCTCGGCTCTGGCCCTGCTGTCATCTTGCGCCGTCGAGCCGGTAGCGATCGGAGCCGCCATGCTGCAGTCCGACCGCTGGAAGGAAAGGCTCGCAGGCGCCGGCTCGCAGTGGCCGGAGTGCATCCATGGCGTCTTTGAGACGCCGATGCTGCGGAAAACGCCAACTGGAACCTGGGCTCGGCCAGCCGGCTGATCGCATGCCAATACGGTCTATTTCACGTCTGGTGCTGCCATATGTCCTCACGGTTGGGGCCCGGCTTGCTTGACATCGCTGGCAATGGAGCTAGAGCAAGTGGCAATCCCCGATGAACGGACCCCCGTAAACCGATAAGGACGGTCGAGCACGTGCGAATCCTCTCAGAAGCCCATTTCCCGGAACTGCCGAACTACTACCGCGGCAAGGTACGCGAGAATTATGACCTTCCCGACGGCAACCGCATCATCATCAGCACCGACAGGCTGAGCGCCTTCGACCGTATCCTCACCTGCATTCCCTACAAGGGCCAGGTGCTGACCCAGACGGCGCGCTACTGGTTCGAGGCAACCAAGGATATCTGCCCGAACCACGTCGTCGCCTATCCCGATCCCAACGTCGTCATCGGCAAGCGTCTCGATATCCTCCCGGTCGAGATCGTCGTGCGTGGCTATCTCGCCGGCACGACGGGCACGTCGATCCTGACCCTCTACAAAAAGGGCGAGCGGGATATGTACGGCATGCAGTTGCCCGATGGCATGCGCGACAACCAGAAGCTTCCCGAGCCGGTGATCACCCCCACCAGCAAGGAATTCGACGGTGGCCACGACGCGCCGCTGACACCGGCCGAAATCGTTGACGGTGGCCTGCTGACCAAAGAGCAGTGGGACACGCTTTCGAGCTACGCGCTGGCACTGTTTGCCCGCGGCCAGGAAATGGCCGCCGCGCGCGGCCTGATCCTCGTCGATACCAAGTACGAATTCGGCACCGACGAGAACGGCACCATCATTCTTGCCGACGAGATCCACACGCCCGACAGCAGCCGCTACTGGCTGGCCGACAGCTATCAGGCAAGTTTCGAAGCCGGCACCCGCCCCGCTTCATTCGACAAGGATTTCGTCCGTGCCTGGGTGGCGGAACGCTGCGACCCCTACAAGGACGAGATCCCGGAGATCCCGGGCGACCTGATCGAGCAGACATCCGCCGTCTACATCAAGGCCTACGAGGCGATCACCGCCCAGCCTTTCGTCCCCGACGATCGGGGTGCCACGCCGGTCGAGCGCGTCCGCGCCAACCTCTCGCCCTATTTTTCGAAGGCGCTCTGACGACATCCCGAACGGCCTGCAACATTGGCTTGCAGGCCGTTCGCATGTCGCGCTAGCTTTGCACATAGACAATGCCGGATGACGCCGGCTGGAGACGGCATGGCACGACGGCCACGGCGCAAGGCGGAAGAGACCCGCGAAGATATCCTGTCCATGGCGGAGCTGCTGTTTCGCCAGCGCGGCTTCGTCGCGGTCTCGATCGCCGACATCGCTACAGCGCTCGGCATGTCGCCGGCCAATGTCTTCAAGCATTTTCACGCCAAGATCGCGCTGGTTGATGCGATCGCCGAGCGGCACCTCAGCGACGTGGCCGATCGCTTCGTCCCCGATGACCTGCCGCCCAGGGAACAGTTGCTCCGCTTCGTCCTGCGATTGCTCGACAGCCACCTCGAGGACATACAGCAGAACCCCTATATCTTTGAAATGGTCCTGATGAGCATCGAGGCCAAGATCGAGGCCGGCAAGCGTTATCGCGAAAAAGTTATCGACCGCCTCGAAGCCATCATTCGTCAGGGTGTCGCTGAAGGCCGCTATCGCTGCACCGACATCAACCGCGCCGCCAACACCGTGGCGGACGTGCTGTCTAGTGTTCTCCACCCTGTGCTGATCGCCCGGGAAGACAGGGATATTCTTGTCGAAAGAGCCGGCCAGATCGTCAACTTCGCAGATGCCGCACTGCAAAATAGCGCTTGCTAAGTGACGATTCATAAATTACGTCACTTTCTAAAGTGTTTGTTAATTCGGGTCAGTGGCGTTTGACTCCGGGGGATTTGTCGTGTGGCATCGGGACGCAGCTTGCGCTCCGCTCCGCGCCGCTTTGATCCGGCCGCCACCGCATAGGGAATTGAATATGATACGTCGCCTTTTCCTCGTTTCGTCTGCTCTTGCCATCGGCGGCTGTCTCGCTGCCTGCAGCGACAGCAGCAAGACACCTGCCGCCGGCGCTGCCCAGCAGGCTGCCGCAGTCGGCATCATAAAGATGACGAAGGGCGATTTTCCCATCACCACGATCCTGCCCGGTCGCGCCGAAGCCTTCCAGACGGCCGATATCCGCCCGCAGGTCAGCGGCCTGATCACCGACGTCGCCTTCCGCGAAGGCGGCGAGGTGAAGAAGGGTGACCTTCTCTACCAGATCGAGGATGCGCCCTATCTCGCCACCGTTGCCGAAGCACGCGCTGCGATCGCCAAGGCGGAGGCAAGCGTACCAAGCGCCCAGAGCAATTTCGACCGCTACCAGCGCCTTGTGGGCTCCGGTGCCACGCAGATCGAATTCGAGACAGCCAGGACCAACCTGCTGCAGGCGCAGGCCGAAGTCGAATCCGCCAAAGCGGCGCTGTCGTCGGCGGAAATCGATCTCGGCCACACCAAGATCGTCGCTCCCTTTGATGGCGTCATCGACCAGACCGCCTACAATGTCGGCAACGTCGTCGCCGCCAACCAGACAACAGCGCTGACGACCGTTCGCCAACTCGATCCGGCCTACATCCTGCTGACCGAATCGAGCACCAATCTGCTACGGCTGCGCAACGCCATCGCCACCGGCGAAATCAAGGGCAATGCCGGCAACGGCGCCTTCCGGCTGCTGCTTGAAAACGGCAAGGAATACGATCAGAAGGGCACGCTCGACATGTCGAAGTCGGTGGTCAGCGAGACCACGGGCACCTTCACCATCCGCGTGCGCTTCCCCAATCCCGAGCGCGTCATCCTGCCGGGCATGTATGTTCGTGCCACCCTGGAGCTCGGCTCCGAGAGTGGCTACGCGCTGCCGCAGCTCGCCACCAGCCGTAATGCCAACGGCGAGCTCACCGCGCAGTTCGTCTCGGCGGACGGCAAGGTCGAGAACCGCATTTTCGAGAGCTCGTCTCCGTCGAACAATGCGTGGCTGGTGACCGATGGCATCAAGGACGGCGATCAGCTGATCGTATCCGGCCTGCAGTCGATCACAGCAGGTATGCCGGTCAAGCCGACCGAAATGAAGATCAATGGCAAGGGCATCGTCGTGCCCCTGCAGCAACCCGCCGCCGGTGACGCGCAGAAGCCCGCCGCGAAGTAACGCGACGAACATTGATCCGAGCCGTACAGGAATTAGCCCATGGCCAAGTTTTTCATTCGACGCCCGATCTTTGCGTGGGTCATAGCGATCACGATCATGCTCGCGGGCGTGCTGGCGATCTTCACGCTGTCGATATCGCAGTATCCTGACATCGCGCCGACCACCGTGCGCATCAACGCCACCTATCGTGGCGCCAGCGCCGAGACCGTCGAGAAGTCGGTGACCACGATCATCGAAGACGGCATGACCGGCCTCGACGACCTGACCTATATGACATCGACGTCGTCGACCGGATCGGCCAGCATCTCGCTGACCTTCGGCACCGCCGCCGATCCCGACATCGCCCAGGTCCAGGTGCAAAACAAGCTTCAGCTCGTCCAGTCCAAGCTCCCGAGCGACGTCATTGACGCCGGCATCAGCGTCACCCGCTCGACGTCGAGCATCCTTTTGGTCGGCGCACTGGTCTCCACGGACGGTAAACGCAACTCGGTCGACCTCGGCAACATCATCTCGACCTCGATCGAGGATCAGGTTCAACGCCTGGAAGGCGTCGGTAGCATCAACGTCTTCGGCTCCGGCTACGCGATGCGCGTCTGGCTGGATCCGTATAAGCTGGTCAAGTATCAGCTGACCACAGGCGACGTTACATCCGCTATCGAGGCCCAGAACACCCAGGTTTCCGTTGGCTCGCTCGGCGCCCAGCCCTCTACAGATGGGCAACAGCTCAACGTCACGATCACCGCCCAGAGCCAGCTGACCACCGTCTCCGACTTCGAGCACATCATCCTCAAGGTTGAGAAAGATGGTTCGACCGTGCGCCTCAGCGACGTTGCTCGCATCGAGATTGGCCAGGAGAGCTACGGCGGCTCGTCGCGCTACAACGGTCAGCCATCGAGCGGCTTTGCCATCAACCTCGCCATCGGCGCCAACGCCATCGATACGGCCGGCCGCGTCCGCAGCGCCCTCGAATCAATCAGCGGCGGCCTGCCTGAAGGCGTCGAGATCACCTATCCCTACGACACCACGCCGTTCGTCGAACTGTCGATCGAGAAGGTCGTGCACACGCTGATCGAAGCCATTGTGCTGGTCTTCGTGGTGTTGCTCGTCTTCCTGCAGAACATTCGCGCCACGCTGATCCCGACGATTGCTGTCCCGGTCGTGCTGCTCGGAACCTTCGGAATCCTCGCGGTGACAGGGTATTCGATCAACACGCTGACCATGTTCGCCATGGTTCTTGCGATCGGCCTGCTCGTCGACGACGCCATCGTCGTCGTCGAGAACGTCGAGCGCATCATGACCGAAGAAAAACTCTCGCCGCTGGAAGCGACGGAGAAATCGATGGGCGAAATCACCGGCGCCATCGTCGGCATCGCCCTCGTGCTCACGGCCGTGTTCATCCCGATGGCCTTCTTCGGCGGCTCGACCGGCATCATCTATCGCCAGTTCTCCGTCACCATCGTCTCGGCCATGTTGCTGTCGGCGCTGGTCGCGATCGTTCTGACGCCGGCACTCTGCGCCACGATGCTGAAGCCGGCCAGCGAGCATAAGAAGAACCGCCCCGCCGAATGGTTCAACCGCAATTTCACCCGCTCGACCAATGGCTATGTCCGTTCGATCGGCTACCTGCTGAAGCGCCCGGCGCGCGTCATGATCGTCTTCCTGCTGGTCGGCGTCGGCTGCGCCTATCTCTTCACCCGCCTCCCCACCTCGTTCCTGCCACAGGAAGACCAGGGCGTTCTGCTCAACATCGTCACCACCCCACCGGGTTCGACCTCGCAGCAGACCCAGGCCGTTGTCGAAAAGGTCGAGAATTTCTACCGCGAGAACGAGAAGGACGCCGTCCAGTCGGTCTTCGGAGCGCTCGGCTTCGGCTTCAACGGCTCCGGCCAGAACAGCGCCATCGTCTTCACCAAGCTCAAGGACTTCTCCGAGCGCACCGACGAAAGGCTGCACGCGCAGTCCGTGGCCACCCGCGCGCTCGCAAAATTCTCGACCTTCCGGGAAGCACAGGTCTTCGCTCTGCTGCCACCCGCCATCCAGGGTCTCGGCGTATCGAGCGGTTTCTCCATGTATCTCGTCGATAGTGGCGGCCACGGCACCGACGCGCTGGATGCAGCCTCCAAGCGCCTGATGCAGATGGCCAACTCAAGCGGCAAGGTCGTTGCTCTGCGCAGCAACAACAAGGAAGTCGAACCGCAGATGCGCATCGTCATCGACCAGGAGAAGATCGGTGCCATGGGCGTCGATATCACCGCGGTCAACTCGATGCTGTCGGTCATCTTCACCGGCCGCGACGTCAACGATTTTACGCTGAACGGCGAAATCAAGCCCGTCTACGTACAGGGCGACGCGCCGTTCCGCATGCAGCCGGATGACCTCAATCACTGGTACGCCCGCAACACCAGCGGCGAGATGGTGCCGTTCTCCGCCTTCACCCGCACCGAATGGGTCAAGGGGGCTCCGACTTTGGCCCGCTTTAACGCCACCAGCGCCATTCCGCTCGACGGCGGATCGGCTCCGGGCGTCAGCTCCGGCGACGCCATGGACGAAATGGAAGCGCTGACGTCACAGCTCGGTGGTGGCTACACCGTCGCCTGGCAGGGCATTTCCTATCAGGAGCGACTGTCCGGGTCGCAGGCGCCGATGCTGTACGCCATCTCGGTCCTCGTGGTCTTCCTCTGCCTCGCGGCGCTCTACGAGAGCTGGTCGATCCCGTTCTCGGTCATCATGGCCGTCCCGGTCGGCGTTCTCGGTGCTCTCGCCGCCGCCACTGTCTTTGGCCAGGCGAACGACGTCTACTTCAAGGTCGGATTGCTCACCACCATCGGGCTTGCGGCAAAGAACGCGATTCTGATCGTGGAATTTGCCAAGGACCGAATGGAGACGGGAATGGGGATCATCGATGCGACGCTGGAGGCGGCACGCCTGCGTCTTCGCCCGATTATCATGACCTCGCTCGCCTTCATCCTAGGCGTCGTGCCGCTGGCGATTGCAACCGGTGCAGGCTCCGCAGCGCAAAACGCAATCGGCATCGGCGTCCTCGGCGGCATGCTGTTTGCGACGGCGCTCGGCATCTTCTTCGTGCCGTCTTTCTTCGTCGTTATCCGTAGACTGTCGTCCCGCCGTCAAAAAATTGAGGCGTGAGTGTGATATAAATGCACTGTGATAAATGAAGACTCATTGATACATTGCCGCGAACTGCTTCGGGACGGCGTCTCAAAAACGCACGAAGCACGGCCGATAGAGAAGCATGATGGCTTCGAAGACAATTTGATTTGGTCGAGTACAGGAAGATTATTAATGGCGTCTTATCGTTTTGCCACTCCGGCACTACTGCTACTTCTCGCGGGCTGCGTCAGTGGCCCGGATCATGTTCCCCCGGAGATGCCTCTTCCGGCCAAGTTCAATGAAGGGTCTGCCAAGGCTGACGGCGATGTGTCGACGATTGCCTGGTGGACGGCCTATCGCGACACCCGCCTGAACAACCTTGTCGGCCAGGGCCTCAGCGAGAACCTGTCGATCCAGCAGTCGCTGGAGCGCATCAATGCGGCCGCCGGCAATGTCACGGTCGCCGGTGCCGGTTCGCTGCCGAGCTTGACGGTGGGCGCCTCCCACACCACCAGCGGTTCGCTCGGCGGCTTGGCCACCAGCCGCGCCGCCACCAACACCACCGAAGGCACCGCCAGCGTCGGCTGGCTGCTCGACCTGTTCGGCCAGTATCGCCGCTCCAAGGAAAGCGCCGAGGCAGCCCTCGATGCCGCCTACTCGACCGCCGACGTTGCCAAGCTCACCTACCTCCAGGATCTGGTGAACTCCTACATCGACGCCCGCTACTACCAGGAGCGCATCGCGCTCTCCAACGCCAACCTGAAGTCCCGCCGCGAGACCTTCGAGCTCACCAAGTTCCAGCTCGAAGCCGGCGCCGCCTCGCGCCTCGACGTCGTCCAGGCCGAAGGTCTGGTGCAGTCGACCCAGGCCGAGATTCCCGGCCTCGAGACCAGCTTCCGCGTTGCCGCCCACCACATCGCCACCCTGCTCGGCCAGCCGGCCGGTTCGATGGTTGCCGAACTGCAGCGCAGCGGCTCGCAGCCGGTGTTCCGTGGCGGCATCACCTCCGGCATCCCGGCCGACCTGATCCGCAATCGTCCCGACATCCGTGTCGCCGAGCGCAATCTGGCGTCGGCCACCGCCGATATCGGCGTCGCCATCAGCCAGCTCTATCCGACGATCACGCTCTCCGGCGCCATCTCGCCAAGCTACGTTCGTCCGGTCGGCGCCAATGGCGGCCTGACCACCTGGTCCTTCGGCCCGACGCTCAACCTGCCGATCTTCGACGGCGGCCGCCTGCGCGCCAATGTCGACATCACCAAGTCGACAGCCAAGACCCAGTATCTCGTCTGGAAGCAGACGGTGCTGGAAGCGGTCGAGGAAGTCGAGAACGCGCTGTCGGCTGTGCGCCGCGATGCCCAGACGGTTGCAGCGCTGCGGGCACAGGTCAAGACGACCCAGGAAACGCTGGATCTGTCGACCGCCAGCTACAAGGACGGCGCCTCCTCGCTGCTCGACGTGCTTGACGCCCAGCGTCAGGTCTCGCTCGCCCAGGCAAGCCTCGCCGCCGCCGTCCAGCAGATGGCCCGCGACTACGTCTCCCTCAACGTCGCCATCGGCGGCGGCTACAACCCAGGCGGCAAGCCCACCGTCGTCGCAGCAAAGTAAAGCCGAGACGATAACAGACACGAAAGCCCCGCTCGCGCGGGGCTTTTTTATTGGCATGATATGCGGATATTTGGATCCATTCGAGAAAATCGATTCGACAATATTTGCTGTGTAATGTACGCAGTGATTAAACGATTAATCCATGCGCGTCGAAATCCATGCCTCCAGCCCGGTCGGGACCTAACCTCAGCAGGATTGCAAGCTCTCTCGGCGTCTCGGTCGCGACGGTCTCGAACGCGCTTTCCGGCAAGGGTCGGGTTTCCGAACAGCTTGCCGAAAAGATCAGGGATCATGCCGCGGAACTCGGTTACGTCCCGAGCCAAGCAGGCCGTGCGCTGCGGACCGGACGGAGCGGCGTCATTGGTCTCGTACTGCCCGATATCTCCAATCCGCTGTTCCCAAAGCTTGCCCAAGCCATCGAATTCGCGGCAAGAGCGGCCGGCTACGGCGTTCTCATTGCGGACTCGCGCGGCGATGTCGCAGCACAGACCGAGGCGATAAACCGTCTAGTCGAGCGTGGCGTCGAAGGCATGATCATCGTGCCGCGGCGCGCGACCCGCATTTCGGCCGCCAGCTGTCCCGTGGCGGTCATCGACACGGCATCGACGCCGGGCAACACGGTGGCGGCCGATCACTGGCAGGGTGGGCATGACATCGCGGTCCATCTCGCCGAACTTGGCCACAAGCGCATTCTCATCATCGGCAACAACCCGGAATCCAACGTCCAGAACGACCGTGTCGGCGGCATTCGCTCCGGCCTGCGCCCAGGCATGAAGTCCTCCACCCTGTGGATCGAGCGGCTGGAACAGGAAAAGGGCAACGGTTGCGCGCTAGGCCTTGCCGAAAAAGTCCGCGAAGGTTTTACCGCCTTCGCCGCCCTGTCGGACCTGTCGGCTCTGCGCGCCCTCACCGAACTGCAGCGCGACGGTATCACCGTCCCCGACATGGCCAGCGTCACCGGCTTCGACGATCTCATCTGGTCGCCGGTCGTCACACCCGGCCTGACGACCGTTGCCATGGACATGGCCACCATCGCCGATATCGCCATATCCTCGTTGCTGAAAACCATACAGACGAGCGGAAGCCGCGAAGGCGTGCTTGTCCGCGCCGAGACCGACCGGGTGCCGATGCAGCTGATCGTTCGCCAATCATCGGGCCTTGTGGACCCAACCCAAAGCGCCTTGCAAATGGAGATATCCTGACATGAAGCATGCCCTCCTCGCCTCGGCAGCACTGCTCGCGTTGATGCCTTTTTCCGCCAGCGCTCAGGAAAAGACGCTGACGATCTCGGTCTATGCCTTCGCGCAGGATGACTTCAAATCGATCGTCTATGATCCGTTCCAGGCCAAGTGCGGCTGCAAGCTGGTGGTCGAAACCGGCAACAGCGTCGAGCGACTGGCCAAGATGGAAGCCAACAAGGCCAACCCCCTGGTCGACATGGCCGTTGTCTCGATGGCGGATGCGCTGTCGGCGACCCGCAAGGGCCTGATCGACAAGATCGACACGTCGAAGCTCTCCAACTTCGCAAAGCTCTACGACATCGCCAAGGATCCGAACGGCGACGGCATGAGCGTCGGCTACACCTTCTACGCCACCTCGATCGCCTACCGTTCCGACAAGATGAAGATCGACAGCTGGGCCGATCTGCTGAAGCCGGAATATGTCGGCCACGTCGCCTTCCCGAATGTCACCACAAACCAGGGCCCGCCGGCGCTCTATATGCTCGGCCTCGCGCTAGGCAAGGACACGCCGGATCTGAAGGCCCCGATCGAGGCGCTCGGCGAAAAGAAGGATGACATCGTCACCTTCTACGAAAAGTCCTCGCAGCTGGTGCAGCTGATGCAGCAGGAAGAGATCTGGGCGGCCCCGATAGGCCGCTTCTCCTGGGCCGGCTTCACCAAGCTCGACGTCCCTGTTGCCTGGGCCACGCCCAAGGAAGGCCAGACCGGCGGCATGAACGTCATGGTCATGACCAAGGGTTCGAAAAACCAGGACCTCGCCCTTCAGTTCATGGACTTCTGGCTCTCCACCGACATCCAGACCAAGCTTGCCGAAAAGCTGGTCGACAGCCCGGCCAACAAGGAGGTCAAGCTGTCCGACGAAGCCGCGGGCAACCTGACCTATGGCGAGGACACGGCAAAGAGCCTGAAACTCATCCCGTCGGCCGCAGCCCTCGACAACCGCGCCGGCTGGCTGAAGGAATGGAACGACAAGGTCGGCCAGTAATCATACCAGACGGCTCCGGCACCGGCCGGGGCCGCGTCCTGCGATCGCTCTGAAAGACGCCTCATGTTTCAAAACCGCACGGAAGCCCTGGCGCTTGCCCTGCCCGCGGCCCTGTTTGCCGCGCTGGTCTTCCTGCTGCCCGTCGTCATCCTTCTCTCCGAAGGTTTTCATGTCGATGGCGGCTGGACGCTCAGCGCCTATACCGGCTTCTTTTCGGAATCTCTCAACCGCAGCGTCTTCCTGCGCACCTTCAAGCTCGGCCTCGAAGTCACCGTGGTATCCGCCGTCATCGGCTATGCCGCGGCTTTCGCCATCGTCAGCCTACCGCCCAAGGGCAAGGGCCGGATGATCGGCCTCATCACACTGCCACTGATGATCTCGCCGGTTGCCCGCACCTATGCTTGGATCGTCATCCTCGGCCGCACAGGCATCGTCAACCAGGCAATAACCGGCCTCGGCCTCAGCGATACCCCTCTTCGCCTGCTGTTCACCGAGACCGCCGTCTTCATCGGCCTGCTGCAGCTCTTCCTGCCGCTGATGATCCTGTCGCTGATCAGCGCGCTGGAAAACATGCCCAAGGACGCCATACCCGCCGCCCGCGTCCTCGGCGCCAACTGGTTCCAGGTCTTCTGGAAAGTCATCCTGCCGCTCACCCGCGAAGGCCTCGTTGTCGGTGGCACGCTCGTCTTCACCGGCTCACTGACGGCCTACATTACACCCGCCGTGCTCGGCGGCTCCAAGGTGCTGATGCTGGAAACCCTGCTCTACCAGCAGGTCTCCGTCGCCAATGATTTCGTCGCTGCCAGCGTCATCGCCTTCATGCTGATCGTCATGAGTTTCGCCGCCAACATCCTGCTGAAAAGGCTGGCAACCGCCCGAAACACAACGGGGAGGAACAGACGATGACATCCCGTATCCTCTCGCCGCTGGTGCTCGGCCTGCTGCTGATCTTCCTGATAGGCCCGTTCCTGATCATTATCGCCGCCTCGCTCTCGGCAGGCGAAACGCTGGCCTTCCCGCCGCAGGGCCTGTCGCTGCGCTGGGTGTTGAAGGTCTTTACCATCGAAAGCTTCCGCGACAGCTTCGCCATGTCGATGATGCTCGCCATCGGTGGCACGCTGGCCGCGCTGATCCTCGGCATCCCCGCCGCCTATGCGCTGTCTCGCTACAAGCTGCCTGGCGGCGAGGCCATCCGCACCATCGTCTCGCTGCCGATCATCGTGCCCGGCATTATCGTCGGCCTGGCGCTGCTACGCTATCTCGTCGTCCCCTTCGGCTTCAACATCACGCTGGCGCTGTTCTTCGCGCACACGGCGCTTGTGCTGCCCTATGCCGTGCGCGTCGTTTCCGCCAGCCTCAACAACCTGCGCTCCGACATGGAGGAGGCCGCCGTGCTGCTCGGCTCGTCCCGTGTGGGCGCCTTCTTCCGCGTGGTGATGCCGAACATCCGAGGCGGCATTCTCGCCGCCTTCATCCTCGGCTTCGTCACCAGCTTCAACCAGGTGCCCGTGTCGCTCTTCCTCTCCGGCCCCGGCGTGCGCACGCTGCCGATCGACATGCTGGGCTACATGGAAACCACCTACGACCCGTCGATCGCGGCCCTTTCGGCGCTGCTCGCTTTCCTGTCCATCGGCATCGTCTTCCTTGCCGAACGTTTCCTGGGGTTCTCTCGCTATGTCTGACGCCTATCTCACACTCGACAAGCTGACGCTTGCCTACGGCGATACGGTCGCGGTGAGGGATCTCGATCTCACGATCGAGAAGGGAGAGCTTGTCGCCCTGCTCGGCCCGTCGGGCTGCGGCAAGACCACAACGATGCGCTCCATCGCCGGCCTGCTGAACCCGAGTTCCGGTCGCATCACGCTCGACGGCACCGACATCACCCGCGTCTCCGCCAACAAGCGTAATGTCGGCCTGGTCTTCCAGTCCTACGCGCTGTTCCCCCATCTGACCGTCTACGAAAACGTAGCTTTCGGCCTGCGCCTCAAGGGCATCGGCGGTCGGAATCTCGACACCAAGGTCACCGCATCAATCAAGTCCGTCGGCCTCGCCAGTTTCGCCGCCCGCAAGCCGGGCGAGCTCTCCGGCGGCCAGCAGCAGCGCGTCGCCCTCGCGCGCTCGATGGTGATGGAACCGAAGGTGCTGCTCCTCGACGAGCCGCTCTCCAATCTCGACGCCCGTCTGCGTCTGGAAATGCGCGCCGAACTGCAGCGCGTCCAGAAGGAAACCGGCGTCACCATGATCTTCGTCACCCACGACCAGATCGAGGCGCTGGCGCTGGCCGACCGGATTGTGGTGATGCTCAACGGCGGCATCGAGCAGATCGGCACGCCTGAGGACATCTACAACAAGCCCGTCTCGGCCTTCGTCGCCGATTTCGTCGGCTTCGAAAACGTCTTTGCGCTTGAGAACGGTAAACTCGCGACGCCGAACGGCCTCGTCGAGCTTTCCGCCTCAGCATCGCAAGTTCCAGTGCCAGCAGCCACAAAAGGCCTGGCCTGGCGTCCGCGCATGGTGATCCTTGGTTCAGGTCCTTTCCAAGGCACCGTGCGCGGCACCTCGTTTGCCGGCAACACACGCGAATATCTGCTCGACACGCCGCTCGGGCCGATCAAGGCCGAGGTCGATGCCGCGCTGCCGAGCCATGCGATCGGCGCCACCCTTCCCTTCGATCTGCCGCTTGCCGCCGCAGCTCCACTCTCGCGTTGCAGGTAATATCATGGGCGTCTGGATCGACACCGACATGGGCTTCGACGACATCGCCGCCATTCTGGTGGTGCAGCATGCGAAGCTCGACATAGCAGGCGTCTCGTTGGTCTTCGGCAACACGCCGCTGCCACAGGTGCGCGCCAACGCCGCCGGTGCTGCCAGGGCTTTCGGCTGGACCTTCCCGATCCATTCCGGCCGCGCATCGGCGGTGCTCGGAGAGATCGAGACCGCGCAGGCGATCCTCGGAGAAACGGGCATCCCCACGGCAGGCGCGACACTTCCCAACGCCGCGCCGCTGCCCGAAAGCGATGCCTTCACCGCCCTGTGCCGCTGGCTCGAGCAGGACGGCGAGCACCGCATACTGGCGCTCGGCCCTCTCACCAACATCGCGGCGCTGGCACTGGCCCGCCCAGACCTCGCCGCCCGCATCACCGAGCTCACCTGGATGGGCGGCGGCGTCACAGCGGGTAACCACACGGCATCGGCAGAGTTCAACGCCCTTGCCGACCCGGAAGCACTGGCGATCATCATCGCGTCAGGCCTGCCGCTACGCATGGTCGATCTCGACCTCTGCCGCAAGGTGATGGCCGTCACCGATGACATCGCACCAATCCGCAATGCAGGTGGCGCGAATGCCACGATGCTCGCTGATTTCCTCGAGGGATACATCACCATCGGCACCAGCCGAGGCCGCCCCGGCATGGCGATCTACGATCCCTGCGCCGCAGTTGCCTTCGTCTCACCCGATCTCGTCACCGTCAGCACCGCCCGCATCGACGTCGAGCTGCAGGGCAGCCTGACGCGCGGCCGCACCGTCGTGGAAACCCGCGCCGCCCGCGCGACGCCCAACGCCCACTACGCCACCGACATCGACACCGACGCCGCCCGCGCCCTGATCCTCGGCGCCCTCATGCAAGAGGCCCGCAGATGAACGCCCAAGAACCGATGGACCTCAACGATCCGGCGCTGCGGGCTCGCGCCGTCGCAGCCGCTCGCGGTGATGCGCCTTTCGACGTGCTGATAAAGGGCGGCCAGATCCTCGACGTCGTCACCGGCCTGCTCCGCGGCGGCGACATCGGCCTCGTCGGCCCCCTGATCGCAAGTGTGCATTCGCCGTCCAGCCGCTCAGATGCCACCGAGACCATCGACGGCAGCGGCACCATCATCGCGCCTGGCCTGATCGACACCCACATGCACATCGAGAGCTCGATGGTGACGCCATCGGCCTATGCCGCCGCCGTCGTGCCGCGCGGCGTCACCACTGTCGTCTGGGACCCGCACGAATTCGGCAACGTCCATGGCCTCGATGGCGTCCGCTGGGCAATCGAGGCGTCGCGTGACCTGCCGCTGCGCACCCTGCTGCTTGCCCCCTCCTGCGTTCCCTCCGCGCCCGGCCTGGAAGTCGCCGGCGCTGATTTCGATGCATCCGTGATCGCCGAAATGCTCGGCTGGCCTGAAATCGCAGGCATCGCCGAGGTGATGAACATGCGCGGCGTCATCGACGGCGACCCGCGCATGACCGACATCGTCAACGCCGGCCTCGCGGCGGACAAGCTCGTCTGCGGCCACGCCCGCGGCCTCGCCGGTGCTGATCTCAACGCCTTCATGGCCGCGGGCGTCAGCTCCGACCACGAACTGACCTCCGCCGACGACCTCCTGCAGAAGCTGGCGGCCGGCCTGACCATCGAACTGCGCGGTTCGCACGACCATCTGCTGCGCGAATTCGTCGCCGCCCTGAACGGCCTCGGCCACCTGCCATCGACCGTGACACTGTGCACCGACGACGTCTTCCCGGACGAACTCTTTCACTGCGGCGGTTTGGACGACGTCGTCCGCCGGCTCGTCAGCTACGGCATGCGGCCGGAATGGGCGCTGCGCGCCGCGACCCTCAACGCTGCGCAACGCCTGAAGCGCTCCGATCTCGGCCTGATCGCCGCCGGCCGCCGCGCCGACATTGTGCTGTTCAGGGATCTGGTCGAGTTCGAGACCAAATCTGTGATCGCCAATGGTCGCATCGTCTCGCGCGATGGTGCGATTGTCGTTGACATCGCCTGCGCCGGCAGCGCGCCATTGCGGCACTCCGTCAAGCTGGACCCGCTCACCGAAGATGACTTCCGCATCCCGTCCCGAGGCGAGCATGTGCGGGTCGCGACCATCGATCGCCCCCGCTTCACGCAATGGGGTGAAGCCGAAACAGTCGTGAGAGACGGTTTCGTCGTCCCACCCGCAGGCAGCGCCATGATTTCGGTCGTTCACCGGCATGGCGAGGTCGACGGACGCCCCCGCATCGGCTTCCTCACCGGCTGGGGCGAGTGGCGCGGCGCCTTCTGCACCACCGTCTCGCACGACAGCCACAACCTCACGGTCTTCGGCGGCAACGTCGCCGACATGACGCTTGCCGCCAACGCCGTAATATCGGCCGGCGGCGGCATGGCCGTCGTGCAGGACGGCGAGATCAAGGTGCTGCTGCCCTTGCCGCTCTCCGGTCTCGTCACCGAAGGGCCACTTCAGGACACCGCCGACGCCTTCCGCGCCATCCGCCGCGCCATGGAAGACATCGTCGACTGGAAACCACCCTACCTGGTCTTCAAGGCCTGCTTCGGAGCGACACTCGCCTGCAACGCCGGCCCGCACCAGACCGACCGCGGCATCGCCGACATGGCCACGGGACGGGTGATGGAAAGCCCGGTGCTGGAAATTTTGTGAGGAATTAACTGGGTAACGAAGCACCGGGAGCCCCCTCATCCGGCTGCCGCCACCTTCTCCCCGCTGGGGCGAAGGGACTTGTGGGGATAGTCTCGGCTATCTCAAACGTTGCGGATAAGCGAAAATGTCGCGGCGTTTACCCTTCTCCCCGACGGGGAGAAGGTGCCCGAAGGGCGGATGAGGGGGCCACACGCTCCGACGCTGACGATCACCCCTGCGCTGCCAACTCCCGCTCCACCAGCCGCGTCCAGAACGCAACGCCCTGCCCGATCGCGCCATCATTGAAATCATACGCCGTATTGTGGTGCAAAGCCCCGTCCACCGCCGGCCCGTTACCAAGCCATACATAGCATCCGGGCGCCTTCTGGCCGAAGAACGCAAAATCATCTCCCGCCGTCGATGGCGGAAAGTGAGTAACCACCTTGGTCCCGAACACATCGACAGCCGCACCCAGCGCCCGCGCGGTCGCATCGGCATCGTTGACGACAGGCGGGATCCGCCGCTCGAAGGCGTATTCGGCGGCAATCCCGAACATCGAGGCCGTGCCCTGCGCCAACCGCTCTATCTCCGCTTCCAGTTGGTCGCGCACGTCGGGCGAATAGGCCCGGGCCGTACCGCCGATCTCGACGATATCGGGAATGACGTTGAGCGCCTTCGGATCGCCGGCCTGCACCGAACAGGCGCTGACGACGGCCGGCTGCAGTGGATCGACGACGCGGCCGACGATCGTCTGCAACGACGAGAGAAAGGTGCCGGCGGCGGTGATCGGATCGCGGCCGAGATGCGGCTTTGCGCCATGCGTGCCGGTCCCCCTCAGCGTCAGGCGCCAGCTGTCCGAGGAGGCAAGCTGCGGCCCTGATACAACCGCCATCTCGTCGACGGCAAGCCCCGGCATGTTGTGCAGGCCATAGACGGCGTCGCAGGGGAAGAGATCGAACAGCCCCTCCTCGACCATCCGCTTCGCCCCGCCCCGGCCCTCCTCGGCCGGCTGGAAGATGAAGTGCACCGTGCCGGAAAATCCGCGTGTCGCCGCCAGATGCCGAGCGGCGCCGAGGAGCATCGTCGTGTGGCCGTCATGCCCGCAGGCATGCATCTTGCCCGCAACCGTCGACTTGTATGGCCTCTCCGCCGTCTCCGGCATCGCAAGCGCGTCCATATCGGCGCGCAGTCCGATCCGCCGCGTGCCGTTGCCGATCTGCAGCGTGCCGACGACGCCGGTACCACCGAGGCCGCGATGCACACTGATGCCGGCTTCCTCGAGCAGTTTCGCCACGATCGCGCTGGTGCGTTCCTCCTCGAAGCCGAGTTCCGGATGCGCGTGCAGGTCACGGCGCAAGGCGGTGAGGAAAGGCAGATCGGCTTCGATCTCGGCGGGAATGCGCATGGTTCAGACAATCCTGTATCGGCAAATGGTGCCCGGCGGGCAGGCCTGCAAACGAAAACAGGCGCCAGAACGGCGCCCGCGATATCTTCAATTTATCGGTCAGGTCAGGCGGAAATTCAACCTTCGGCAGCCACGGCAACGCGGTTTCCGTAGCTTGCTAACGGTTTCGTGACCCAATTCGCCCTCGACGACCGCTCTCAAGCCAGTCGGGCGCGGCGCTTGACAGCCACTGCTCCCCGGTGAACTAATTCAGGCTTCACGAAAGGCCAGCCATGACGGACCATCCCATTCCAACGGACAGCAAGCTGACCGCCTCGAAACGCAAATGGGCCAGCGAAGGCAAATTCATCACCGGCCGCGTCAGCCGCCCCGAGACCGACCGCCTGCCGCCCGGCCAGCATCTCGTCAAGAATTGGCCGGTGCTCGATCTCGGCGAACAGCCGGTGATTTCGACCGACATATGGCGCCTGGAGGTCGGCGGCCTCGTCGAGACGCCGCTCGATCTCGACTGGACCGCCTTTCAGGCAATCGAGCAGAGTATCTATGTCTCCGACATCCACTGCGTCACCACCTGGTCGCGCTACGACAACACCTGGCAGGGTGTTTCCACCCACGATCTGCTCGATCTCGCCATGCCGAAGGCGCAGGCGACGCATGTGATGCTGACCAGCTACGACGGCTATACGACGAACCTGCCGCTCATCGATTTCGCGGCCGACGACGCCGTCCTTGCGACCGCCTGGGAAGGACAGCCGCTGACGGTAGAGCATGGCGGCCCGATGCGGCTGATCGTGCCGCATCTGTATTTCTGGAAGAGCGCAAAGTGGCTGCGCCGGATCGACTTTATGCCTGCGGATGCGGCAGGTTTCTGGGAACGGAACGGCTACCACATGTACGCCGACCCCTGGCGGGAGCAGCGTTACGCCGACGATTGAGCCGCCTGCCGCCGACAAGCTCGATATGCGAACCCCGTCGCCCGCAATATGTCCGAAAACGGCACGAAAGCGGTTGCAACAGGCATGCAACGCGTTTAACGGGTATTCAGCTTAATGTGAGATAGATTTATTCACCGGAACGTTGAATATATGCTCCTCATCAGTTGGAATGATATAGGTTTGTTGCGACCTGTATGCTGCAACGGCCCATCCTGGGTTGTCCATCCGATCCATCGCCGATTTCACGCATGAGTTGATGACCAAGGACGCATCATTCCACACCGTCACACAGAAGCTTCTCGATGCCTGGCTGAAGACAACGCCAACGGCGCCGGCGGCGCCTGAGGACATTCATCGCGACGTCGTCGATCTCCTGACCATCAAGATGCGGTTGACCGTCATCGTCCTCGAAGGCGAGGATCCGTTCGGCTGGCAGTTGCAGGTGGTCCGCCCCTCCGGCTTTGCATCCAGCATTCTCAACATCAACACGCTGTTCGCGAACCAGAGGATCGGCGATTTCAAGGATCGCAGCTACATGGAATCGGCCGTCATCCCGCGTTATCGCGAAGTGATTGCCTCGCAGAAACCGTCGATGGAACTGGTGAAGACCCGTCTGCTCGGCGTCAACATCGCCTATGAGCGGCTGATCCTGCCGCAGAAGACCGCCGCCAAGCCGGCCTGGCTGCTGACGGTCACCAATGGCCGCTTCATGTTCAACGCCCCGGAGCGGCAGGCGCGGCTCGACGTCACCGACGAGGCCGTCATCCAGCTCCTGACCGAAGGCGCCACCGCCAAGCAGATCGCCACCGAACTCGGCATTTCGCACCGCACCGTCGAGCACAGGCTGGAGCGCATGAAGGAGCGGTACGGCGCCAAGAACACCGTGCATCTGGCGGCCATGCTGGTGGCGATGCACCTGCACCGCGAAAACGACAAGAGCTGAGTTAGACGGTTGTGCGGCCGAGCAGCCGGCTAAATGCCAGCGTCCCGAGCGCAAGGATGCCGGCAAGCAGCGTCAGCGACGCCATGCTGGCGGGGTGCGTGGGAACGTCGGCCCAGTGCGGACGCAGCACATCGGCCGTGTTGAAGGTCTCGCCACTGTAGGCGCAGGTGATCAGCGCCAGGCCGCTTTCGACCATGCGGGCATCGATCTCTGAGACGATCGCACCGGCGGCGTCGGCTTCGCGCGGCATCTCGCGCATCTGCATCAGAACCAGCTTGGTGGCGGCGAGATAAGCGTGCGAACACTCGTTGAAGGGGCTGGCCTCGTCGGTCACAGCGCCCGGCATCTTCCCCCACAGGCAATAGGCATACTGGATCCGCGCATAGTTCAGCACGCGACGGAACGGCTCGTTGGTATCGGTGGCGCGCGCCGCAAGAGCGATAATCCCGGCGCGATGCTGCGCCATGACAACCATTTCGCCATGCGATATTTCAGGGATGGCAATGCCGCTCTGCGAGCCGCCCGCCGTGCTCCGGTGCGCGGCCACCTCGTCCGCCGCGAGCAGCGGCAGGATCAGTGGAAGTGCAAAAATGATTTGGCGCTTGAACATGTTGGTGGATGAGGCCCCGGCCGTACCGGGGCCTCCCTTTCGGATCAGTGGAACACCGGCGCACCGGCGCGGCGAGCCCCTGAAGATACGCCGAGCTTGCGTTCGGCAAGCGCGCCGAACACCAGCCCGATCACTGCCCACAGCACCACATGCATGCCGATCGTGGTGGTGCGGAAGCTCCACAGCACCATCGCCGAATAGGTCTCCGGCACTTCGTTGATCGCCGGCAGCAGATACTGCACGAGGCCGATGAACACGACATAGGCGAGACCTGCCGCAATCGCCCCGTTCCAGGCGCCGAAGCGCGGCGCCAGACGCCGTGCCAGCGAGACAGCCGCCACCAGCGCGGCAATCGACACGACGATCATCAGGAAGAACATCTCCGTCCGCACGCCGATCGTATCGGGATTGCCGACGGCCGGCGGATTGCCGGGATATTTGATGTTGGGCACCAGCACGATCGCCACGAAGCCGAAGATCGCAAGCACCGCGGATGTCGCCCGCGCGCCGAGGTGGCTGACGCGGCCCTGCACGAATGCGAAGACCAGCGCGAAGATACCGCCGATAGCGATGCTGTATGCCATCGTGCCGGTGAACAGGCCGATGCCGGCCTGAGTGGCGCGGCTGACGAGTTCCGGCTCGGCGGGTTCGCCGGCAGCCTGGGCCGCGGCCTCTTCAAAGCCGATCGCCTGATCGACGAGCGGCTCACCGAAGGTGTGCGCGAAGGCAAATACCAGGATGCCAGCGATCAGTCCCGCCAGCATGCCGCGAAGCAAAAGTTTTCCAACCATGTCTCAAACTTCCCTTGAGCATGTCGCGCAAAAGCGTGCAGCGGTTTTGCGGCAGCGACATGCGATAAAACAAAGACCCAAAGCGTGTGCGGCGAATCCGAAGGATTCGGGGCACGTCTTAGTGGCAGGGAAAGCCGAGCAGGTGGCGGGCGTCGTGGACGAATTCATGCACGTACATGCCGTTGAACAGCGCCATGGCGCCTTCTTCGGTGCCGACGAAATAGATGGCGATCAGCATCAGCAGGCCGCCGAAGATCGCCCAAGGCAGGATCTCGCCAACGGGGATGGGGGCCGGCACGGCGCCGGGTGCAAAAGTGGTATCAGACATGAATTCCTCCTGGAATGACGCGTTCAGTCGAGAATCGTTGCGTGGTAGGGTCTGACTTCCAGTCTGGGGTGTCCCCATCCTGATCACAGTGGCGCGACCGCACCGGAATTTCACCGGCTTCCAAACCTACAACATCACCGTTATAGCTGCGGTCCGGAAGCTGTCAACGCGGCGTCACACAACATCCACCCCTCCCCTCGGTTATCCGGAGACGATCGCAAGTGATGACGCGCCTTACCTTCCTCTGCCACGGCGCCACGGAGGCCAACCGACAGGCGCGCTTTCCGCTCGACGAACCGCTGGAAGAGCGTGCGCGCACCGCCGCAGAGGCGTTGGCAGCGCGCCTCCCGCGTGCCGATTGCGTCCTGACCAGCCCGGCACTACGCGCCCGCCAGACCGCGAACGCGCTCGGCCTCACCGCTGTTGTCGCGCCCGAACTTGCCGATTGCGATTACAGGAGGTGGACCGGCCAATCCATCACCGCTATCGGCGAGGCAGAACCGGACGCGCTGGTAGCCTGGATGAGCGATGTCGAAGCAGCCCCGCACGGCGGCGAAAGCATTGCTGCACTCCATGCTCGTCTCGTTCCGTGGATGGCGGCGCAATCGACACGCGGCGGCCACACGATAGCGATCAGCCATGCCCCGGTCATCCGGGCCGCAATGCTGATCGCCCTGCAGGCGCCGCTGTCCTCCTTCTGGCATATCGATGTCGAACCGCTGTCGGCTGTACACATGACCAGCAACGGACATCGCTGGTCGCTGCGTTTCGACCGCGTGTAAAAGCGGACCGCCGCAGCCGCAGATTTCGATAAGCCTTGCGCAAGCCAATTGCGCGAAAGCTAATCTGCCGGGAACTCCCGGGAATAATCCTTCGTAAAAGGAGGCCTGACCATGTCTTATGACTGGAACGGGGCGCGGCTGAAACGCACGCGCCTTATGCGACTGGCGGCTGGCATCATTTTTCTCTGCCTTGCCATCTTCGCATCCATGCTGATGCACCTGTAATCTCTGCAGAAAGCGGGCGAGCGACCAAGGCTCGCCCGTTTCTTTTCCAGCCGGTCAATATATGCAAATTCGCCTATGAGTAGGCAGAGAATAACTAGAAGTCACGCTCTGGTTTCAACGAACATTTTAGACTTGGATGTTATATCCTCGCTCGGTGGAGATGGAGTGGGGAGCATGCCGGCATTTTTCCGGAGCAGAGCAGGACGGCAGTGGCTGTCGCTCATGGTGCTTGGAGCAGCACTGTGGGTTGTCGGGGCCTTGCTCCAGTTCGGCGACCATCTGGCCGCCTTCGTGCAGCAATTCGATGCCTACGGTGCCGACAAGCTGGTGCTTGCACTGGCCGTGGCCGGAACGATGAGCTTCATCTATTCGGTGCTGAGGATCACCGATCTTCGCAAGGAAATGGTGCTGCGCGCCAAGGCCGAGGCCAAGGCCGACTGGACCGCCACCCATGACCACCTGACCAAACTCCCGAACCGCTACGCCTTCGAACGGGCCGTGCTGGCCCAAAGGCGCGCAAAGGTCGATGAATACAGCGAGGAATGGGAGCGCAACGTCACCATCTTCGGCATCGATCTCGACGGCTTCAAGAAGGTCAACGACCTGATCGGCCACAATGGCGGCGATGCCTTGCTGGTCGAGGTTTCCAAGCGGATCTGCGCGATCGGCAGCGCCGATTCCGTCTACCGTTTCGGCGGCGACGAATTCATCATCATCGCCACCGGCCTGTCGTCGCAGCACGAGGAGCGCCTGTCGCGGCTGCTGATCCAGGCGGTCACCCGCCCCATTCATATCGACGGTTTCGCCGTCGAGGTCGGCGCCAGCGTCGGCTACGATCGATGGCGACAGGGCGAGGCGCTCGAAGACACCGCCCACCGCGCCGATCTGGCCATGTACGAAGCCAAGTCGCGCGGCCCGAACAACTATCTCGCCTTCGAAGCATCGATGCACGACAAGGTGGCGACGCGCGCCTCGCTGGAGGCAAAGCTGCGCCTCGCGATCAAGAACAAGGCCATCCGGCCCTTCTATCAGCCACTGATCGACCTGAAGACCGGCGACGTTTGCGGTTTCGAGGCGCTGGCACGCTGGACCGACGATGACGGGAGCAGCATCCCGCCGCCGGTGTTCATCGGCATCGCCGAGGAGACCGGCCTGATCACCGCGCTGTTCGAAGACCTGCTCGCCCACGCCTGCCGCGATGCGCTTCTGTGGGACGATCGCATCACCCTGTCGTTCAACGTCTCGCCGGTGCAGATGGAAGACCGCCTGCTGACATCACGCATCTTCAAGACGTTGACCATCAACGGCCTGCCGACAAACCGGCTTGAGATCGAGATCACCGAAAATGCCCTGATCCAGGACCCGGCAAGTGCCGCGGCCATTCTTGACGATCTGCATGAGGCCGGCGTCCAGATCGCACTCGACGACTTCGGCACCGGTTATTCAAGCCTCGCGCAGCTTGCTCGCTACCGCTTCGACAAGATCAAGATCGACAAGAGCTTCATCGCCACCTACCGGGACGACGAGCGCCAGGAAAAGATCGTGCTCGCCATGCTCGGTCTCGGGCGCAGCCTCAACATCAAGACCACCGCCGAGGGCATCGAGGAGCCGCGCCAGCTCAACAATCTGATCCAGCTCGGCTGCGATATCGGCCAGGGTTATCTGTTCGGACGGCCGATGCCAATCGAGGAAACGCTGGCGTTCCTTGCAGACCGAAATCGGACGTTGGCCGCGAGCTGATCCGAAAAACGGTCGCGAATAGGCCCACCGACAGGGCACATATATAAAATTAGCATTTCTTCATGGAACCATTTACAATCTGGCGACGTTGTTACGTCGGGTCGGATCGACAATTTCGTTCACGGCCGAATTTTTGCTGCGCTTGGCGCGGCGATTGACAGATTGGGCGCCAGAGGCGGCCAACGGTTGCAGTGTACCCTTATTCACAGGAGAGGGATTTTATCATGAACGTTCGCATCGTCACTGCGTCAGCAGCACTTCTCATGCTTGCGGGATCGGCATCCGCAGCCGATCTGGTGGCCGAAACACCGCCCGCCCCGGTCGAGCAGGCCGCTCCGGTCTTCACATGGAGCGGCTTCTACACCGGTATTCAGGGCGGCGGCGCATGGGGCAACGGCGATTTCTCCGGCATCGGCTCGTCGAACATGAATGGCGGCCTCGTCACCGGTTTTGCCGGCTATAACTGGCAGCTCGACAACAGCATCGTGCTCGGCATCGAGGGTGACGTTTCCTACAACTGGAATGAAGAGGATGTCGGCGTCAACGAATACAAGTTCGACACGACTGGATCCGTTCGCGCCCGCGTCGGCTATGCCATCGATCACGCATTGCTCTACGGCGCAGCCGGCTGGACCGGCGCCCGCGGCCATGTCGATACGCCGATCGGCAGCGACAGCGCCACCTTCTCTGGCTGGACGGTCGGCGCAGGTGTCGATTATGCCTTTACCGACAACGTCTTCGGACGGGTTGAATATCGCTACAATGATTACGGCAGCAAGGACCTTCTGGGCGTCGATACCGACTTCAACCAGAACGTCGTTACCGTCGGCGTCGGCTTCAAATTCTGATGCCGACTGTTCCGTGATCGGAACAGCTGATCCGCAGAAAGCCCGGATCGCTCCGGGCTTTTCCATGTCTGGGCCTCGCACTTTCGGTGCTCGACGGGTTGATTTCCAATCAGAGGGGGGTGGTCGGGTTGTTATCGCCCTGCTCACCGCCGCGTGGTCCAGCGGCTTGCTTGTTGTCGTTTCCACGCTGCCCCTGGTCGGACTTTTCGTTCTTGTCACGACCGTCAGGCTTGTCACTCTTGTTGTCACGGTCGGACGGACCACTCTTCTGGTCCTTGTCGGCCTGCTTCCCGCCATTCGGCTTGTCGTTGCGGTCGTTGTCCTTCGAAGGGCTGCTCTGCTCGCTGCGGCCCGGATTCTGGTCACGATCGGGTGTGCTGCCTTCCTGGCCACGTGATGGCTTCTCGGACTTGTCGCCGCGATCGCTCACGCCATCCTTGTCCGGACGATCGCCCTTGTCGCCGAAGCCCTTGTCGCCGAAGCCCGGCTGGCCGCCCTTGTCGTGCTTTTCGCCCTTTTCACCCTTGTCGTTCCGGTCACGATTGCCGAACGGACCCGGCTTGTCGCCGCGATCCTCGTTGTCGTGACGCTGACCCCAGCCTCCCTGCGGACGGTCCTTGCCGTGCTCGCCCTTCGAATGGCCATTGTGTGCGGAGCCCTTCGCCGGCTCGTTGCGATCGCCGCGCGATGGACCGTGGCCGCGCTGGTCGTTGTCCGGCTTGCCATGCGGACGATCCTTGTGTTCGCCCTTGTGATCACCCTTATGTTCGCCCTTGTGATCGCCTTTATGGTCGTCCTTGTGCGGCTTGCCAGGCCCGTGATCCGAACCATGATTGCCTGAATGCGAATGACCGCCATGCTTGCCGTGGTGTTTGCCATGATGCTTGCCGCCATGACCGTGATGACCCGGGCCAGAACCCTCTCCACCATCGCCCTCATCGCCGCCACCATTCTCGCCGTCATCACTGCTGCCGTTTCCGGTGGAGGCAACAGTTGTGCGGAACGTCTGCCGACCATTGTGGTCGGGATCGGCGAACGGATTCACGTTGATGCTCTCGACCGGCGCACAGAGCCGCGCTTCGATTGTGCCGGGGAGGACCATCTTGCAATTGATACGCTGCATCTGAGCGCTTGCAAGACTGCTGCCGGAAAGAAGAAATGCAAACCCGATAGAAACACTAAGTAATTCTCTACGCATGCCACTCACTCCCAAGGTTAACAAAGCGTTAATGGGAGTGTTTATAGTTTGTTAATTCTTGAAAATGAAGTCCTGAGGCGCCGAAGGCCGTGTCTTTGTTAGTATATAGTTAACCTCTAACACATAAAATTATAATCAAATTCAATCATCTAGGCCTACGAACGCAGTGATTCGGCCGGCCTGAAGGAGGTTCGAATGCGGTTTTATGTAATCTTTTCAGTATTGGCGGCTATACTGTCGATTGCTCCGAATGACAGCTTCGCTGGCTCGACGCTGCCCGCCTCGCGCGCAATCGGTGCCCCCGTCGGCTTCCCCTCGGCATGCTCCCGCTACGCTTGGCTGTGTCACAACAAGGCGGGCCGAGAGATCGGCGACGAGCAGGCAATGCCCCTGCTGCAGCAGGTCAACCGGCAGGTCAACGCTGCCGTCCGCCCGGCAACCGACCTTTCGACGGTAGGCAAGTCTGAGTTCTGGTCGCTACCTGTGAACAACAGGGGCGATTGCGAGGACTATGTTCTCTTGAAGTTGAAGACGCTGCTCGACGCCGGCTTCCCCTCGAACAAGCTCTCGATGTCCGTTGTCATCGACCATGCCGGCGGCAATCACGTTGTCTTGGTGGCACGGCTGAAATCGGGCGATTACGTGCTGGACAATCTCTCCGGTCGCGTCAAGCCGTGGGCCAGCACCGGATACACCTTCCTGGCAAGCCAGAATTTCAGCAACAAGGGCGCCTGGCAGGTGACGCTCGCCGGCCCGCGTGCTGGACAATTCTCGGGTACGTAATCGCGAAGACACCGAAGCCCGGGCGACTGCTCGGGCTTGATCTCAATACTGTTCTGACATGATAACGTCCTGGAAGGACGTTATCATGCTCCGGTCGGCGCCTCCGCAACGCGGTTCGTTGCATAAAGCACGTGGCCTTACTGCGGGCCGCCGCCGCCGTT
>Ga0247741_1000323_pt1 | contig 29045 bp, 27 predicted proteins | sample UWRJL213509R2_FD_180945 | JGI IMG/M metagenome (GOLD analysis project Ga0247741, IMG submission 180945) | Plant litter microbial communities from Arlington Agricultural Research Station in Wisconsin, United States - UWRJ-L213-509R-2 | ecosystem: Environmental > Terrestrial > Plant litter >... | reverse complement strand
CGTTCTTTGCGGTAAAAATAGCACGGGCGGAGGGATTCGAACCCCCATCAACGGTTTTGGAGACCGCTATTCTACCCTTGAACTACGCCCGTAACTTAAGGTCGGCAAATTAAAAGTTTTTTTTCTTTTCCGGCAACTATTTCATGCAGAGATTTAAAAAGAAAATCCTTTAAACACACACGATCCGAAGCAAAATACTTTGCTTCAAATAGTTAACCTGTAATTTTTTATTTCACGCAGATTTTAAAAAAGATTTTGGCAGATTAAAGCGGATTTATTTATATAACAATCAAATTAAATCTGCTCGAATCTGCAACCCGAGCGACAGCGAACGGGCGAAGCAAATCTGCGTGAAACAAAAATCTAATAATCCTTTTATTCCGATAGCTATTGCGAGTAGTAAAACACTTTACCATTCAATTTATGCTAACAAAGCATTTTTCAATCCTTCAAAATCAACTGAAACCTGTTCGCCTGAAACTAAATTTTTTAGCGAATATGAATTGGATGCAATTTCCTGATCGCCTGCAATTACTGCAAAAGGAATCAAGCGTTTATCTGCATATTGAAATTGTTTCCCCACTTTTACGTTATCCGGATACAATTCTACTTTTATATTTTCTTTTCTTAATTTCTGAATTGCTTGCGAAGCGTATAAAGCCTCAGCGTCTCCATAATTAATAAATATCGCTTTTGATGTTGCCGCGACTGTTTCAGGGAATAATTGCAATTCTTCCAAAACCAGATAAATTCGGTCTAAACCAAAAGAAATTCCAACACCGCTCATATTTTTCAAACCAAAAATTCCGGTCAAATCGTCGTATCTTCCGCCGCCACCAATAGAACCCATCGCAACAGTTTTTGGTGCTGCAACTTCAAAAATAGCTCCGGTATAATAATTTAGTCCACGTGCCAATGTCACATCAAGATCTAATGTCGCAGTTGACAATCCTAAAGTTGCCACATTGTCACAAATAAATTTCAGTTCCTCAACACCTTTCATCCCTTCTTCCGAAGAAGCCAACAATTCTGAAAGCTGTTTTATTTTATCTGAAAAAGTTCCTGTGAAATTAAATAGCGGCTGTACTTTTACAAGAGCTTCTTCGGCGATTCCTTTTTCGATCATTTCTTTTTTAACGCCGTCTTCACCAATTTTATCCAGTTTATCAAGAGCAACCGTAAAATCAATTAATTTATCTGAAGCTCCAATAACTTCTGCAATTCCGGACAATATTTTTCTGTTATTGATTTTGATGGTAACGCCTTCTAAACCTAAAGAAGTGAAAACCGTATCATATAATTGCACCAATTCTACTTCCTGCCATAATGATTTCGAACCTACAACATCGGCATCACATTGATAAAATTCTCTGTAACGACCTCTTTGCGGGCGATCTGCTCTCCAAACCGGCTGAATTTGATATCTTTTAAAAGGAAATTCAATTTCATTTTGGTGCTGTACCACATATCTTGCAAATGGAACTGTCAAATCGTAACGTAACGCTTTCTCTGAAATTTTCCCGGTAAACTTATTCAGTTCAATTCTTTGATTCAAATCAATGGTTTCAGCAGAATTAACTTGCAACGATTCGATAGATTCCGGTAATTCAATTTTTTCTCTTTTATTATAGAAAAAATTACCTGAGTTCAATATTTTAAAAATCAAACGATCTCCTTCTTCTCCGTATTTCCCCATCAAAGTATCTGAATTTTCAAACGACGGAGTTTCAATCGGCTGAAAACCAAATTTCTCAAAATTACTTTTTATAGTCTGAATAATATATTGACGTTTTGACACCTCTGCAGGCGAAAAATCTCTTGTTCCTTGTGGTATGCTTGGTTTTGAAGCCATCTTTTTTTGATATTTTAGATTTCTGATTTTAGATTTTAGATTGCTTTGAAATCTTATTTAAAATCTTTTGATTATTTATTTTTTTGATTTTCTGATTTACATTCGAAATCAAAAATTCTAATGGACTGCAAATATCTTATTTTTTAAAATAAATAATAGCAGTTCGAAAACAAACTTGTAACAAAAAACGTATTTTCGTGACAAATTGGTCATGATGCTAAAATTATTTAAAGAAAATATCCGAATTGCTTTTGGTTCTATCAAAACACAATTATTGCGAACCATTCTTACCGTATTAATTATCGCTATCGGGATTACCGCTTTGGTTGGTATTTTAACAGTTGTAACGGCTCTTGAAAATACTGTTTCTACCAATTTTGCATCGATGGGAGCGAATACTTTCAATATCAATCAATATGAAAATACGGTTAAAAATCGTGGCGGAAATGAGCGTGAAGTCATAAACCCTATTATTTCTTATCCTGAAGCTGTGGCTTTCAAAAACAAATTCAAATATCCTTTTACCGAAACTTCTCTTTCGTTTACCGCAACATCAACAGCAGAAGTAAAATATTTAGACCAAAAAACAGATCCCGAAATTAAAATCCTGGGTGTCGACGAACATTTTATTTCAAATTCCGGTTTAGAAATAAACCTGGGCAGAAGTTTTAATCAATTTGATATCGATAACAATACGTATTCCTGCATTGTGGGTTCTGATTTTGAAAAAGGTTTATTAAAGGATATTAATCCCATTGACAAAATTATTTCAATTCGCGGCGCCCGTTTTAAAGTTATTGGCGTTTTAAAAGAAAAAGGTTCTACTTTTGGAAACAGTCAGGATTTACGAGTTTTAATTCCAATTCAGGTGGCGCGTTCTTTATTTACTGCACCAAATATCAATTATACGATGAGTGTCATGGTTTCTAAAAAAGAACTTTTAGATCCTGCAATTGATAATGCAACGAGCACAATGAGAAGAGTTCGTAAATTGAGCCCGGTTCGTGATAATAATTTTGGCATTGGCCGAAGTGACGATTTGATTAACAGAATTCTCGGAATCACGCAGTATTTGGACTGGGCTTCAGCGATTATAAGTGTTATTACTATTTTAGGATCATCAATCGCTTTAATGAATATTATGATTGTATCAGTTACAGAACGTACTCGTGAAATTGGCGTAAGAAAAGCTCTGGGAGCAAAAAGATCTACCGTTGCATTTCAATTTTTTATCGAAACGTTGCTAATTGGTCAAATTGGCGGTTTAGTTGGGATTATACTGGGAATGCTTATGGGATTTGGTATTGCAGCCGCTATGAATTTTGTCTTTGTAATTCCATGGATGGCAATACTTATAGCTTTTGCGACAAGCTTCATGGTTGCAATTGTTTCCGGTTTATATCCGGCAATAAAAGCGTCTAAACTTGATCCTATAGAAGCTTTGCGTTACGAGTAGTTTTTTTTTAGTTTCAGTTTTCAGTTACAGTGCACAGTAAACTAAGACTGAAAACTAAATACTAGATTTCATCATGCGGTCATTACTATAAATATCTTTTCTTAATTCAATGTTTTTGAAATTCATTTTTTCAAGCAAATCGGTCATTTCTTTACCTAAATACTGGTTGATTTCAAAAAACAATTGTCCTTTTGGTGAAAGACCGTTTTTTGCCAAAACAGCTATTTTTCTATAAAAAACCAAAGCATCATTATCATCTACAAAAAGTGCCAGATGGGGTTCATAATTCAAAACATTCTTTTTGATTTCTTCTTTCTCTAAATTGCGAACATAAGGCGGATTAGAAACAATAATATCAAAATTACAGGCAAGCACATCTGTATTTAAAATATCCAGATACATAAAAGTAACATCTACGTTATTGTTGATGGCATTTCTTTTTGCTGTTTCTATTGCTTTTTTCGAAACATCAATTCCGTAAACTTCTGCATTTGGAAGGTTTTTCGCCAATGAAATAGCAATACAGCCACTTCCGGTTCCGATATCTAAAACTTTTATTTTCTTATACTTTTCTTCTTTTTTGTTTTCATTTATAATCCACTCAACCAATTCTTCTGTTTCCGGTCTTGGGATCAAAACATTTTCATTTACTTCAAAATCCAAACCATAAAAATTTGTTTTTCCCAATAAATACTGAATCGGAACTTCTTTTTTCAACTCATATAAAAAACCACCCCAAATGGCTAAATCAGAATCTGAAAAAGTCAGCTCATGATTGAGCGCCAAATCAATTTGCCTAAGCTTGTGTTTGTTTTCTAATATTAAATAAAAAAAACTCTCTGCTTCATAAGCATCATAAAAAGGAGAAAGCTCTTTTATAAATTGAGTCCTGTATTGTTTGATTTTCATTTCGGTTTTTTGAGCATTTTTAGCTAAATCCAATCACATTCTACAATAAGTATCGCAAAGTGAAAATTGTTACAATTCACTTTACAATTCCTTCAACATCCAAACCGGGCAAGAACTATGTCCGGTACAACCTAACGGAGCATCTAAATACTCAAAGCCTGATTTTTTATATAATTTTTGAGCGGCATGCATAAAAGGCATTGTCTCTATATAACATTTTTCAAAACCAAAATCTCTTGCCTGTGATAAACATTTATCCATCATTTCGCTTCCAATTCCTAATCCGCGGGTTTTAGGTAAAAAATACATCTTTTGCAACTCGCAAATCTTCGGATCACCATTTTCTAAAGGCGCAATTCCGGCACTGCCTACAATTTCTCCTTCATTTTCAACCACAAAATAAACAGATTGTGGTTTATTATATTCTTCAAACATTAAATCTAAATACGGATCTGCATAAGCTGTTCCTACTTTCGGAATTTCCATTTCGTCAAAAACAGATCTTATTAACTGGGCCACTGCCTGATTGTCTTCTTTTTTAATTCTTCTGATAATCCAATTTTCCATATTTCAAATTAGTCTGATATATTACAAAAGTAGAAATACTTTTCCGATAGTTTTATAACAAATTAGAATGTTTCACAACTATACCAAATCTATAGACAATAAAGGCAAAAATAACTACTTTTGTAAAGTGAATATACAGGAGAAATACATAAAGCGTTGCATTGAATTGGCCCGAAATGGCTTTGGAACTACATATCCAAACCCGATGGTGGGAAGTGTAATTGTTTACGAAGATAAAATCATTGGTGAAGGTTGGCATAAAAAGGCCGGCGAGCCTCATGCTGAAGTCAACGCGGTTCGATCTGTAAAAGACAAATCGCTCTTAAAAAAAGCTACTATTTATGTGAGTTTAGAACCTTGCAGTCATTTTGGAAAAACGCCTCCGTGTTGTGATTTGATTATTGCAAATGAAATCCCTAATGTAGTTGTTGGAACTGTGGATCCTAACGAAAAAGTAGCTGGAAACGGCATTAAAAAATTAATTGCTGCCGGAATAAATGTTACTGTTGGTGTTTTAGAAAAGGAATGCTACGAACTTAATAAACGATTTTTTACTTTTCATAATAAAAAAAGACCTTATATTATTTTAAAATGGGCTGAAAGTCAGGACGGATTTCTTGCTCCGGAAAAAGAAATCAATTCTGAACGAAAACCCATTTGGATTACCAATCAATATTCGAGACAATTGGTGCATAAATGGCGAAGTGAAGAACAGGCGATTTTTGTTGGAACGCAAACTATTATTGATGACAATCCGAAATTGAACACAAGAGATTGGGCAGGAAATAATCCGGTGAGAGTTATTTTAGACCAAAATAATCGAATTTCAAAAGACAGTTTTGTTTTTGATGACAGCGTAAAAACAATTGTGTTTACAAAGTCTGAAACTAATTCGAATAAAGAAAACACTAACTTCGAAATTATTGATTTTAACAAAAATATAATTCAACAGATTTTAGATGTTTTATATCAAAATCAAATTCAATCGATTATTATTGAAGGCGGTTTAAAAACTTTACAATCTTTTATAGATGAAAACGTTTGGGATGAAGCGAGAGTTTTTATAGGGAAAACTTCTTTTGAAAAAGGAACCAAAGCTCCAATTATTCTGAAGAAAAATGCAGATAAAACTTTCATTCAAGACGATGAATTAATATATATTAGAAATCATGATTGATACTATAATTTTTGACTTTGGAGATATTTTTATCAATTTAAATAAACAAGCCACTATTTCAGGATTACAGAAATTGGGCATGACAGAATGGAATTCTGAATTTGATCGCTTGAATCTTTTGTTTGAAACGGGAGATATTTCGCATGATGATTTTTTGGCAGGTTTTCAGGAACAATTGCCAAATGCTTCTAAAGAAGAAATTCTGGAAGCCTGGAATGCCGTTTTGGCTGATTTTCCTTTATACAGATTAGAGTTTCTGCAAATGCTTTCTAAAAAATATCGTTTGTTTTTATTGAGTAATACGGATTCGATTCATATTGAAACTTTCGAAAACAAAAGCGGCATTTCTTTTTACAGTGATTTTTACCAATGTTTTGAAAAGGTTTATTTTTCTTTTGAAATTGGAAAACGAAAACCAAATCCTGAGGCTTATCAATACATCATTAACAAACACGAATTATCTCCAAAACGAACTTTGTTTGTAGATGATAAAAAAGAAAATACAGATGCGGCTGCGGCTTTAGGTCTTCACGTTTGGAATTTACAAGTGGGTCAGGAAGATGTTGTTGATTTATTTGACAAGAAAATATTGTAGCTGCTAAAATATCTTTTGCCAAAGATTGCACAGATTAAAAGGATTTATAATTCGTGAATTCGTGGCGTATTTAACCGCAAAGGTTTTACGCAAAGTTCGCAAAGTTTAAATTGAAAAGAAGGCAATGTTCGCAAAGCTTTGTATTGATTTAGCTTTGCGAACTTTTTAAGGTTGCAAACAGACAGCTAACAATAAAACCTTCGCGAACTTTGCTGTAAAATTAACTCTGTAAAAAAACAATTAACATAATTTAGAAATTTACTTTTGGAATATAACGATACATATCAAACCATTGCTTCTGAATCTGAGGAAGTGCTTTTTAAGGAAAAAGGCAGTAAATTCTTTGGATATGCTTTTCCTATAGAAAATGAGGATGCGGTGAAACCTATTATAGAGAACTTAAAAAAACAGCATCCGCACGCCGTGCATTATTGTTATGCGTATCAAATTGGCACGGCTCCAAAAATCTCTTATCGCGCCAATGATGACGGCGAACCAAGCAATACGGCCGGAGCACCAATTTACGGGCAAATACAATCTTTTGGATTAACTAACGTTCTTGTAGTGGTTGTTCGGATTTTTGGCGGAATAAAATTAGGTGTTGGCGGATTAATTGCAGCTTACAAAACAACAGCACAAATGACATTAGAAGTTTGTGAAATTGTAGAAAAAACAATTGATGTTGAGTTTTTAATTTCTTTTGATTACAAAAACATGAACAAAGTAATGCGGGTGATTAAAGAAAAAAAACTCGAAATTATATCTCAGGAAATGGAAATTGATGAAGAAACTGGATTACCAATTGGCAAAATAATGACAAAAACGCGAAAAAAAAATGCCGAAATGATATTCGACATTTTTGATTTAATGTTTGAAATTGACATCAAAATTATATAATTTCATATAAAAAATGAGTGCGTTTTAACAATTATACAAGCGTTTTAAATAATTCTAAAATATAATCCGGAGGGGCAGTTGGGCGACCTGTTTTTAACGAAATAAATACTAAAATAAACACCGCAGTTGTTAATAACTCATTCGCTTCATTATAGATTGCGCAGTCAAATTCAATCTTAACAGATGACTGACTTTTGAAAGTTGTATGAATTGTAAGAAGCTCATCATAACGTGCTGATTTTTTATAATTTATTTGCATTGAAACAATTGGCAATCCAATTCCGTTTTCTTCCATGCTTTTATACGAAATCCCTTTATTTCTAAGCCATTCCACGCGTCCTATCTCAAAATACGGGATATAATTTCCGTGATAAACGACTCCCATTTGATCGGTTTCAGAGTAACGAACACGCACTTGCGTTTGATGATTTTTCATTATTTATATATTAAAAAAAATTAATTTTAAAAAGCCTCCTTACAACATTTTTTTATAAAATTAGAGGGCAAAATATTTTTTTTTACAGAAATTTGTTCACATATTTGTTATCCCGAAATACGGAATAAAATTGCTCCCTTTTTATTAGGAGAATCTTTATCAATAATAAAAAAATTTATCTGAATTTATGACTAAAACTGCTCAATCGGTATGGGAAAACTGTTTGTCCTTTATAAAAGACAATATTCAAGATCAAGCCTATAAAACTTGGTTTGAACCAATCAAATCAGTTGAGCTAACCGACAACGCGTTATATATTCAGGTACCAAGTAAATTTTTCTACGAATGGCTAGAAGAACATTACGTTAAATTATTGAAAGTTGCGCTTACCAAAGAACTGGGAAAAAACGCAAAGTTACTCTATAAAATTAAAATGGAAAACACTTATGGCAATAAACAACCGTTTACCGAACAGTTGCCAAGTGCCAATAGAGTGCCAATGAAACCGCAAGAGGTTGATGCTCCGTTTAAAAACTTAAATCCAGAACTTAAAAATCCGTTTGTAATTCCGGGAATTAGAAATTTAAAAATTGAATCGCAGTTAAATGCAAACTACAGTTTTGATAATTTCTTAGAAGGAGATTCAAACCGTTTGGCCCGTTCTGCAGGTATGGCTGTTGCCAATAAACCTGGAGGAACTTCATTTAATCCGTTATTGATTTTTGGTGGAGTTGGTTTGGGAAAAACACACTTAGCACATGCTATTGGTGTTGAAGTAAAAGATAAATATCCTGAAAAAACGGTTTTATATATTTCTGCCGAAATTTTCACACAACAATATATTGATTCGGTTAAGAAGAATAATCGTAATGATTTCATTCACTTTTACCAATTAATCGACGTTTTGATAATTGATGATGTTCAGTTTTTATCTGGAAAATCAGGAACTCAGGACGTATTTTTCCACATTTTTAATTATCTGCACCAAAACGGAAAACAGGTAATTTTAACTTCGGATAAAGCTCCTGTTGACATGCAGGATATCGAACAGCGTTTACTTTCTCGTTTTAAATGGGGATTATCTGCAGAGTTACATCAGCCAGATTACGAAACACGTATTTCGATCTTAAAAAACATTCTATACCGCGATGGTGTTGAAATACCGGAAGACATTATTGAATATGTTGCCCGTAATATCAAAACCAATGTTCGTGAACTTGAAGGTGCTATTATTTCGTTAATCGCACAATCTTCTTTCAACAAAAAAGAAGTGACAATTGAATTGGCTAAAAGTGTTGTAGAGAAATTTGTTAAAAACGTAAAGAGAGAAATTTCTATCGATTATATTCAAAAAATTGTGTCTGATTATTTTCAGTTGGATATTGAAACCCTTCAATCAAAAACCAGAAAAAGGCACGTGGTTCAGGCGAGACAATTGGCCATGTTTTTTGCAAAGAAATTTACTAAAGCTTCTTTGGCAAACATTGGTTCACAAATTGGAGATCGCGATCATGCTACCGTATTACACGCTTGTAAAACAGTTGACAATTTAGTTTCTACAGACAAACAATTCAAGAAATTTGTCGAGGACATCAACAAAAAATTAACGCTATAAACGCGCATCATGCCAGTAAAAATTTTAATGGTTTGTTTGGGTAATATTTGTAGATCACCTTTAGCTGAAGGTATTTTAGCATCAAAATTACCAAACGAGAATTTTATAGTTGATTCTGCCGGAACAGGTTCCTGGCATGTTGGTCATTCACCGGATAAACGTTCTATCGCCGTTGCCCAAAAAAATGGTTTATGCATTGATGGTCAAAAAGGAAGGCAATTTAAAACTTCTGATTTTGATGAGTTTGATTACATTTATGTGATGGACAATTCGAATTACCGCGATGTTATTCATCTTGCCAAAACACCCGAACATAAAAATAAAGTTCATTTAATTTTGAATGAGCTATTCCCTGATGAAAATGTAGATGTACCAGATCCTTACTTTGGTGTTTCTAACGGTTTTGATAATGTATATCAAATGTTAGACGAAGTAACAGATATCATTGCAAAAAAACTCATCGCAAAACATTCCTAAATTTATCTATTTTCAATTGTTCACTTAGTAATAATTGAAAATATTTCATTTTATAATCTATAAAATAAAACTCATGAAACTTCCAGGAAAACTATATCTAATTCCAACTACTATGGGCGAAAGCGATCCAATGGATGTTTTACCTCAAACAGTAAGAAGAAGCATTGAACTTATAGATTATTATATTGTTGAGAATGACAAAACAGCCAGAAAATCTATAAAAGCCGTTTATCCTGAAAAAAAACAATCAGAATTGGTTCTTTTTACCTTAAATAAACGTACGGAACCGAGCGAACATTTAGACTTTATCAAACCTTTATTAGAAGGAAAAAATATGGGTTTAATGAGCGAAGCAGGTTGTCCCGGAGTTGCAGATCCCGGTGCTGTTATTGTAAAATTAGCGCATGAAAAAGGAATTCAGGTTGTGCCTTTGGTTGGACCTTCTTCTATCCTACTGGCTATGATGGCTTCCGGAATGAACGGTCAAAGTTTTACTTTTAATGGTTATTTGCCAATAGATAAAGACGAGAAAAAATCGGCATTAAAACATTTTGAGAAATTATCTCAGGATAAAAACCAGTCTCAAATTTTTATTGAAACTCCTTATAGAAATAATAAGTTAGTGGAAGATATACTGCAAATCGTAAATCCTTCAACTCATCTTTGTATTGCAACTGATATTACGTTGCCAACAGAATTTATTAAAACAATGCGTATTGCTGACTGGAAAAAAATTAAGGTTGATTTGCATAATCGACCGACGATTTTTATTATACATAAAATGTAAACTAACTTTAAAACCATCATGATGAAAAAGTTTCTTCTTTTAATTTTAATTTGTTTTGTACAAAATACATTTGCTCAAACTCCAAAAACAAAAACTGACGACATTCTCACAATTGACGAACCTACTGATAAAGCTTACCCAGAAGGCGACGTTCCTAATGATGATTATGGTGTTTATAATACTGCTGGAATAGATATCAAACCTGATTTCCCAGGAGGAATGATTGAATTTAATAAATTTGTTGAGAAGAATTTTAAAATCCCTGCAAGTAATCCAGAATTAAAAGGAAAAGTTTATGTCACTTTTGTCATAGAAAAAGATGGTTCTTTAAGCGATATTAGAATATTGAGGGATATTGGCTTCGAAACAGGAAGGGAAGCAATTCGTGTTTTAAAAATGTCTCCCAAATGGAGTCCTGGAAAACAAAACAATAAAACCGTTAGAGTTCTTTTTTCTGCGCCTATGTATGTAAATAGTTCTCCAAAATAATTACTCTCAAGTTTCCCCTAATAAAACTTCAACATGAGTAAACTCCCAAACGTAACTACGAGCATTTTTACGGTAATGTCAAAAATGGCAGCCGAATACAATGCGATAAATCTTTCTCAGGGATTTCCGAATTTTCCTGTTGATGAAAGACTGACAGATATTTTGGCGAAGTTGACCAAAGAAAATGTGCACCAATATACACCAATGGCAGGTTATCCACCGTTGATGAATAAAATTGCAACGTTAATTCAGAATTCTTATAACAGAACTATAAATCCTGATTTAGAACTTTTGGTTACAGCTGGCGCGACGCAAGGTATTTTTACTTCAATTTTAGCTTTGGTAAAAGAATATGACGAAGTAATTATTCTCGACCCAAGTTATGATTCGTATGAATCTCCAGTTTTACTCTGCAAAGCAAAACCTGTTCGTGTAGCATTAAATGACGATTACACTCCAAATTGGGAAACAATCGAAAAAGCCTGTTCAGAGAAAAGCCGAATGATTATCATCAATAATCCGCATAATCCAACGGGAAAAATATTAACTGAAGCCGATTTTCTTCAGCTTGAAAGAATACTTTCAAAATATCCTGACATTCTTGTTTTATCTGACGAAGTTTACGAATACATTACTTTTGAAGAAAAACATATTTCGGCACATACTAAAAGTTTTCTTTTAGATCGCTGCATTATGGTTTCTTCTTTCGGGAAATCATTTCATATTACGGGATGGAAAATTGGTTACACAATCGCACCTGAATATCTGATGAAAGAAATCAAAAAAGTACATCAGTTTTTGGTTTTTAGCGTAAATAGTATTTCTCAGGTTGCTATCAGCAAATATTTAGAGGTTGTAGATGTAAATTTGCTTGGAAAATTCTATCAGGAAAAACGGGATTATTTTCAAAAACTCCTTCAAAACAGCCGATTCGAATTAAAACCTTGCGAAGGAACTTATTTTCAGGTTGCTTCGTATGCTACTATTTCAAATGAAGACGATGTTACATTCTGCAAAAAATTAATTACAGACCATGGCGTCGCTGCTATTCCTATTTCTACCTTTTATTCTGATCATAAAGACCAAAAATTAATTCGTTTTTGTTTTGCCAAAGATGATTTTACACTAGAATCTGCAGCAAAAAAATTATGCAAAATATAAAGTTTTTTAAAATTTTATAACAATATTATGCGCGCATCCTATTTTATTTAATTAATATTGTAAAAAAGAAAAGTATGAGTTATACAGATAAAATGTTACGCGACGATGCTTTAAAGGGCAAAGTTATAGTGGTTACAGGCGGCGGAAGCGGTTTAGGAAAAGCAATGACTAAATATTTTTTAGAATTAGGAGCTGAGGTAGCGATTACTTCAAGAGATTTAGAAAAGCTAAAAAATACTGCAACTGAACTTGAAACTGAAACTGGCGGAAAATGTTTACCGCTTCAATGTGATGTTCGTCACTATGAAGAAGTTGAAAACATGCTTCAGGAAGTTTTAAAAGCTTTCGGAAAAGTAGATGTACTTTTAAACAATGCTGCTGGAAATTTCATTTCTCCAACAGAGCGCTTGTCTGCAAATGCATTTGATACTGTTATAGATATTGTACTTAAAGGTTCTAAAAACTGTACACTGGCTTTTGGTAAACACTGGATTGACAGCAAACAAAAATCGGCTACAATTTTAAATATTGTTACTACTTATGCCTGGACAGGATCTGCGTACGTTGTGCCAAGTGCAACTGCAAAAGCTGGAGTTTTAGCCATGACAAGAAGTCTTGCTGTAGAATGGGCAAAATACGGAATTCGTTCTAATGCGATCGCTCCGGGACCATTCCCTACAAAAGGCGCATGGGACAGATTATTGCCTGGAGATCTTGCTGAAAAGTTTGATATGGCAAAAAAAGTGCCTTTGAAACGCGTTGGCGATCATCAGGAATTGGCCAATTTAGCGGCTTATTTAGTTTCTGATTTTTCAGCTTACGTAAACGGAGACGTCATTACAATTGATGGAGGTGAATGGCTGAAAGGCGCAGGACAATTTAATTTATTAGAAGCAATTCCGGAAGAACTTTGGGATCAGCTTGAAATGATGATAAAAGCAAAAAAGAATAAATAATTACAAGTGCTTACTAAATTCAGAATATTTTATTAAAACTATACTGATTGCACAAAATCCCGAAGGTTTTACTTTCGGGATTTTTTTTATGTTTTTCACCATATAAAAAATATTTTTTTAACCATATAAGCAATATAAGTTCAGCTAAGAAGTGTTTTAGCTAAATATATTGTTGCTTAAATTTACTTCTGTTAGTTATATGGTTTAAATAAATAATATGTTGAGACAATTCAGTTAAATTATTATTTTTGCCGAATAAATATATAACACCAAATTTATGCTCATTATTGGAATTGCAGGAGGAACAGGAAGTGGAAAAACAACGGTAGTACACCAGATTATGAATGAATTACCGGATACTGAAGTAGGCGTGATTTCTCAGGATTCGTACTATAAAGAAACCCATAATTTGTCGTTTGATGAAAGAGCATTAATTAATTTTGATCACCCGCGCGCTATTGATTTTGAATTGCTGGTAAAACATTTAAAAGCATTAAAAGAAGGCGAAACTATTGATCAGCCGGTTTATTCCTTTATTCAGCACAACAGAACTGACGATACGGTTTCTACACATCCAAGAAAAGTAATGATTGTTGAAGGGATTTTGATTTTGACAAACCCGGAACTTCGTGAACTTTTTGATGTCAAAGTATATGTTCACGCAGATTCTGATGAAAGATTAATTCGTCGTTTGAAACGTGATATTTCTGAACGCGGACGTGATATTGACGAAGTTTTAACTCGCTATCAAAACACTTTAAAACCTATGCATGAGCAATTTATAGAACCATCAAAAGCTTTTGCAGATATTATTATTCCAAATGACAAATACAATACCGTTGCAATTGATGTAGTTCGTGCTGTAATTAATCAACGAATTTTATAAATTTTATTGTAAATTTATTCCATAATAATTAGGAGCCATTCCCGCTCTTGCCTTTATCTTTTTATCCGCCTCGGCGGATAAAAAGATAAAGGCAAGAGCGGGGCTAAAAACATAAAAACTAAAATGAAAATTCCATTCAAAGACAAATCTTGGTTCAAATTTCTAGGCAATAAATATGTCTGGGTTTTACTGTTTTTTGTAGTATGGATGTTATTTTTAGACAATTACTCCTATTTTGATCATCGTTTTTTAGACAACCAGATTAATGAACTCGAAGACAATAAGAGCTATTACCAAGAGGAAATTAAAAAAGATCAGGAACAAATCAAACAATTAAAAAATCCTGAACAGATAGAAAAATATGCCCGCGAAAAATATTTCATGAAAAAAGACAGCGAGGATATTTACATCATTCACTTTGAAGGAGACACTATTCAAGATAAAGAATAATCAGAAAAAAATACTAAATGGCTACTACTCTTTTCGACGATTTTAATCCGGTTTCATCCAAACAATGGAAACAAAAAATTCAGTTTGAATTAGACGGGGCAGATTATAATGAAACCGTAATTTGGAATTCTCCCGAAGATATTCAGGTAAAACCATTTTATCACAGAGATGAATTTTCTAAAACAGCTTCTGTAAAAACAAACGCAACAAACTTTAAAATTTGCCAGAATATCTTTGTTTATGATATTGAAAAATCAATTCAAAGAGCCCTAAACACTATTGAAAGAGGTGCTGAATGTTTGCGTTTTACTATCGAAAACGAAAAAATCGACATTCAAAAATTATTAGAAAATCTTCCTTTAGAAAATAGAACCGTTTACTTTAATTTGAAATTTATTTCAATCGATTTCGTAAAAGTATTAGACAAGATTTCAATTCAGAAAAAAGCTATTTTTTATTGTAATATTGATCCGATTGGTCATTTTGCAAGAGAAGGAAATTGGTTTACAACATCTGATAAAAATAATTTTGAAACGATTGAAAAAATTGCAAAAGCAACTGCAAATCTTTCTCTATTAAGTATAGATTTGGGTTTGTATCAAAATTCAGGAGCCAATATTACACAGCAAATCGCTTATAGTCTGGCTCATGCCAATGAATATCTGAATCGATTTAAAGAAATTTCAAAACCTATTGTTTTTCAGGTTTCTGTTGGGACTAATTATTTCTTCGAAATTGCCAAACTTCGTGCTTTACGAATGCTTTTCAAATTAATTGCTGCTGAATATAATCATCATTTAGAGTGTCATTTATTAGTGACGCCAACAAAACGAAACAAAACAATTTACGATTACAATGTCAACATGCTTCGTACGACGACAGAATGTATGTCGGCTATTTTAGGCGGTGCCGATGCAGTTGCCAATTTATCTTATGATTCACTATATCATAAAGACAATGAATTTGGAGACCGAATTGCGCGAAATCAATTGTTGGTTTTAAAACACGAAAGTTATTTTGATAAAGTAAACAATCCTGCCGACGGAAGTTATTATATCGAAAGTTTAACAACGCAATTGGCAGAAAAAAGTTTGACTTTATTTAAAGATATTGAAGCCAATGGAGGTTTCCTAAAACTTTTGAACGACGGAACAATCAAAAAGAAAATCCAGGAAAGTGCCAATAAAGAACAGGAATTGTTTGATACCAAAAAAGAAGTTTTGTTAGGCACAAATAAATATCCGAATAAAGATGACAAAATGAAACACGATTTAGAGTTGTTTCCTTTTGTAAAAATAAAACCAAGAAAAACATTAATTACACCAATTATAGAAAAAAGATTGGCGGAGAAGCTGGAGCAGGAAAGATTGGAATTGGAATAATCATTTTTTCAAAGTAATTAATAAACTACTCAAACGAGTATTTCTATGATAAGAAAAGACCTTAAACATATAAAGTTAGATGTTAAAAGTGAGAAGTTAGACGTCCTAACTCATAACTCTGAACCCCAAACTCAAAGCTTTTTTACAGCCGAAGGGATTGAGTTAAAAGAAACTTATTCTGAAAAAGACACTGAAGATTTAAATTTTCTTGATTTCGGAGCTGGTTTTGCACCTAATTTACGCGGACCTTATGCTACCATGTATGTAAGACGTCCGTGGACAATTCGTCAATATGCCGGATTTTCGACAGCAGAAGAAAGCAATGCTTTTTACAGAAGAAATCTTGCTGCAGGGCAAAAAGGATTATCGATTGCATTTGATTTACCAACACATCGTGGTTACGATTCAGATCACGAAAGAGTGGTTGGTGATGTCGGAAAGGCTGGTGTTGCCATCGATTCTGTAGAAGATATGAAAGTACTTTTTGATCAGATTCCATTGGATGAAATGTCGGTTTCTATGACAATGAATGGCGCTGTTTTACCTATTATGGCTTTTTATATTGTAGCTGCAGAAGAACAAGGTGTTGCGATTGAAAAACTATCGGGAACGATTCAGAATGATATTTTGAAAGAATTCATGGTTCGAAATACCTACATCTATCCGCCAACGCCTTCGATGAAGATTATTGCTGATATTTTTGAATTTACAAGCAAGAAAATGCCAAAATTCAATTCGATCTCTATTTCCGGTTATCACATGCAGGAAGCCGGAGCAACCGCCGATATTGAATTAGCGTATACTTTAGCTGATGGATTAGAATATATCAGAACCGGATTATCAACGGGAATGAAAATTGATGACTTTGCTCCTCGCCTGTCTTTCTTTTGGGCCATTGGAATGAATCATTTCATGGAAATTGCAAAAATGCGCGCCGGTAGAATGATTTGGGCAAAATTGATTCAACAATTTAATCCGAAAAGTGATAAATCTTTGGCTTTAAGAACACATTGCCAAACAAGTGGGTGGAGTTTAACAGAACAGGATCCTTTTAATAATGTTGCCAGAACTTGTATTGAAGCAACGGCCGCAGCTTTTGGCGGAACACAGTCTTTGCATACAAATGCCTTAGATGAAGCGATTGCTTTGCCAACGGATTTTTCGGCCAGAATTGCACGCAATACACAGATATATTTACAGGAAGAAACCAAAATCACAAAAACTGTAGATCCTTGGGCTGGAAGTTATTATGTAGAAAACTTGACTAACGAAATTGTTGAAAGTACCTGGAAACTAATTCAAGAAGTGGAAGAATTAGGCGGAATGACAAAAGCTATTGAAGCAGGAATTCCGAAACTTAGAATTGAAGAAGCTGCCGCGAGAAAACAAGCCAGAATTGATAGCGGACAAGATATTATTGTTGGTGTAAACCAATATAGATTGGAAAAAGAAGATCCGTTGCATATTTTAGATGTGGATAATCAAATGGTTCGTAAACAGCAAATAGAGCAACTTACAACAATAAAAGCAACAAGAAATACAGAACAAGTAAATAAGTCACTCGAAAAATTAATTCATTGTGCTAAAACCGGACAAGGCAACTTATTAGAAATTGCTATTGAAGCGGCAAAAAATCGTGCTACTTTAGGCGAAATAAGCGATGCTCTCGAAACTGTTTTTGGAAGGTATAAAGCACAAATTAAATCCTTTAGCGGTGTGTATAGTGCAGCAATAAAAAATGATGAAAATTTTGAAAAAGCAAAACAGCTTGCAAATGCTTTTGCAAAACAAGAAGGAAGACGCCCGAGAATTATGATAGCCAAAATGGGACAAGACGGTCATGATCGCGGTGCAAAAGTAGTAGCAACAGGCTATGCCGATGTTGGTTTTGATGTAGATATTGGTCCGTTATTTCAAACTCCGGCAGAAGCAGCAAAACAAGCTGTTGAGAATGACGTACATATCTTAGGTGTTTCGTCATTAGCTGCAGGACATAAAACTTTGGTTCCGCAGGTTATTGAAGAGCTTAAAAAACATGGCCGAGAAGATATTATGGTAATTGTTGGCGGTGTGATTCCTGCACAGGATTATCAATTTTTATTTGATGCCGGTGCAGTAGCTGTTTTTGGCCCTGGTACTAAAATTAGCGAAGCTGCCATTAAAATTTTAGATATATTAATTGATTAAAATAAGTCATAAAAAAATCCCGATTACTCGGGATTTTTATTTTTTACAATTTTTTTAATCGTTTATTGTTGCGTTGCTATCTGCTTCAATATAAGAAAGATCATAACCTCCAAAAGCTTTCATATAGCTTTTTAATGAAGTACCGTAAGCATCTCTAAAATGCCTGTTTCCTTTATTTTTAAAGAAGTTTTTTACTGATCCTGCTCCACCTAAATGTGCTGCAGCCAAAATTCCTGATTCGGTAACTTCAACTCCATTAATGATTTTTCCTTCATACCTTTTAATTTCATTACGCAAAATCCATTTGTTGATAGATAATAACGCAATAAAAGCTTTTTCTTGTAAAGCAGGGTCTTTTAGGAATTCTTTGTTGTTTTCCACACCGATGGCTCTCAAAGCTTTAGAACCAAATTGGTATTTCCCCATGTAACCAAGAGAATTAACTTTTCGGTATTTTCCCTGAGATTCCTTAAAAGCAACTGCTTCTTTAAAACCTATAAGATGATTTCCGGTGTAAGGAATGTTTAATTTTTTTTCGACAGGATAATCATCCTTGTCCTGAGATGGAAGGGAGTATTCTGCTCCATCTGTTTTTTCTATTAAAAACCAAGGTGTGGCTTTTAGATTAAAGGGTTTAAACCCCAGGCTTAAAAATGTAATAATAACGATTAAACTTGTGTAATAATACCATTTCTTTATCATAAATTGTTTTTCTTCAAAACGCTGTCACCCTTTTGAAATTTCTACGGTGCAAAGATAAGAAATACAAAATAACACTGATTTTCAATTATTTAGATGTTTTTAAAAATTAAGCAATCTGCTTTAATGCCTTTATTGATGCACTTTTCGAGCGTTTGACCAAAATTTATTTTAGCTGTTAAAAGGCGAAAAAAAAATCTTCAAAAACGTCATTTTTATCAAATTTTTAGGAATTTTGTTAAAATTGAAATAAAAAACCTACAGTATTTAGGGTGTTTTTGAGCAAAATAAAAATTTTACAATAAAATTTTATCATATTTAGAGGTTAAAAAATCAAATTGAAAAGGTTATTAAATACGTTTTCTTATCAAAAAAGCAAATTCATGATTTCGTTTATTATTATTTTCAATTAAAACACATTAAAATTTACATATAAAATGCGAAGTTCATAAACTAAAAATCTTTCGAATATTAGTTCAATAAAAAAAACCGAAGCTTAAGGCTTCGGTTTCTAATTACATTCAGTAGTTTATCTTGTTACTCCCTGCTTTGCTATCCAGTCTGAATATTTTTTTGCATTTATTTGATGTTGCTCATACGTTGAAGCAAATTCATGATAACCAAAACGGTCTACACTTGCGCAGAAATAAATATAATCATGTTTTTCAGGATTTAAAACTGCTTCAAGAGCCGTAATGTCTGGCATTGCAATTGGTCCCGGCGGAAGTCCAACATTTACATAAGTGTTATACGGTGATTTCATAATCAAGTCATTATAAAAAACTCTTTTAATTACCTGATCAAAATCGTTGGCTTTTAATTTTAAAGCATAAATAACCGTTGGATCTGCTTGTAATGGCATTGCCAACCGTATTCTGTTTAAATAAACACCTGCAATACGAGGTCTTTCATCTTTTTTCACAGATTCTTTATGCACAATAGAAGCCAAAATTGTAGCCTGCACCGGTGTTAAACCTTGTTTATCTGCTTTTGCAATTCTTTCTGCTGTCCAGAAATTATGGTATTCTTTGATCATTTTATCACGGAATTTTTCTGCAGAAGTATTCCAATAAATTTCATAGGTATTTGGAATGAACATCGCAAAAACATTATCTTCATTAAAACCATTTTCTTTTAAAAAAGTAGAATCTTTTATGGCCTTCATTAATGATAAACTGTCTGCTTCGATTTCAGAGCCTACTCTTCCGGCAAAATTTTCTAAACGTTCCTGATTGTTAAAAGCTAACTTAACGGGAACATTCGAGCGCATTGCACGAACCAAATCGATATTATTCATGTCTTTTTTAAGTAAAAAACGACCCGATTTTACGTTTTCTGGATAGCTTCTTTTATTGGCTACCATTTCAAAATTATTGTAATTCTGAATATAAGGTTCTAATATTTTTTTTACATCTGTATAATTAGCTCCGGTAGGAACATATACGTAAACTTCTTTTTCTTCGAATTTTGTATTGGCACTGAAAATTCTGCTAATTAAAATAAATCCGTAAATTATTAAAACTGAAATTACGGCTACGGCACTTAACGTGATGATCTTTTTTATACTCAAAGCTAAAAATTTAAATTTGTTTGTTGATTAACTGAAAAATTGCTTCATCTTGATAGTGGCCATTTAGCAAAATCCAATCTTTTTTAATTCCTATTTTCTCAAACCCAAATTTAGTAAAAAGAGCTATACTTGCTACATTTCCTACACTAATATTTGCATATAATTGATGCAGATTTAAATTATGAAAAGAATAATTAATTAACAACTCTAATGCCTCAGAACCAATATTTTGGTTCCTATTTTCTTTATTTTGAATAACAATCCCAATTCCGGCCCGGTTATTTTTCGGATCAAATTCAAATAAATCGATCAATCCAATGGCAGGAAAATCTTCATCCTGGCAAATTGCCAAACGCAACTGTTTTGCCTCATAAATATCCTGATGTGCATTTTCCAGATATTGACGAACTAAAAAACGACTATAAGGCGTTTGGGTATTACTAACTTCCCAAATGCTCTGATCGTTTTCCATAGCATAAACGAACTCTAAATCATTGGGTTCTAATGCACGCAGATAAACAGAATCGCCTGTGAGTGTGATCATTTTAAATTTTAGATTTTAGACTGTAGATTTAAACTGCGGATTTTGCAATTTTAAAATTGAATTTTATATTTCTATTGTTCCTTTAAAAACAAATTTTGCTGGTCCGGTTAAGAAAACATTTGAAAAATGATCTCCTAATTTATCAAAAGAAACAACTAGTTTTCCTCCTTCAACATTTAAATTGATAGAAGTTTTATCTGTTTGTCCTGTTGCATTCATTGCAATTGCTACAGCTGTTGCTCCAGTTCCGCACGCAAGAGTTTCATCTTCAACACCTCTTTCGTATGTGCGAAGTGAAAAAGTGCTTTCGTCTACTTTTTTAACAAAGTTTACGTTACTCCCTTTTTCCCCATATAATTCGCCATAACGAATCGCCGCTCCGTTTTCTTTTACATTATAATGTTCTAAATCATCAACAATTTGTACGTGATGCGGCGAACCTGTATTTAAAAAGGTATAAAAATCTTTTTTCTGAATTTCATCAACATCAATCATTTGCAATGAAATAATGGCATCCTCTCCTACTGATGCATGATGCAAACCATCAGTAGCAATAAAAGTAGTTTTATCGTCGATTACGCCTAATTGATTGGCAAACGCAACCAAACAGCGTCCGCCGTTGCCACACATCGAACTTTGGTTTCCGTCTGAATTGTAATAAACCATTCTGAAATCAGTTTCAGAATCATTTTCTAATAAAATCAAACCATCTGCACCGATGCCAAAACGTCTGTCACACAAGCGTTCTATTAGTTTGATATTTTCTTTTGGGAAAAAATTAGTACGATTGTCAATCATGACAAAATCGTTGCCTGTACCTTGATATTTATAAAATTCTACTTGCATTTTACTCTATTAATAAGTACAAAAGTACGAACTATTAATTAATGAAATGTTAATCATTGTTAAAGAGCGTTAAACCATTTTTTGAAATAATTTTTTCAATTAATTTTACGTATAAATAACTTAAACCTATATTCTAATTATGAAAAGATTTTCAACCTTATTTTTAGTATCCTTAATGAGTGGTGCTACTACTCTTGGGGCTTACAAGTTATTATTTGAGAGTAACAATTCTTTTTTTGGAAAAGGAAATTCTGTTGTAACTCTTGCCCCAAATACATACGGAAAAAATGTTGGCTTAGCTGCCGAAACTGTCGATTTTACCGAAGCTGCAGATCGAACAATTCATACGGTTGTGCACGTTAAAAATGTTTCCCGAAGAACCGTTAGTAACCCAATGCTGGAATTTTTCTATGGTTATGGAGGTCAACAACAGCAAGAACAAGTTGGTACCGGTTCTGGTGTTATTATTTCTGAAGATGGTTATATCGTAACGAATAATCACGTAATTAAAGATGCGACTGAAATCGAAATTACTTTAAACAACAAAAAATCGTATAAAGCAAAATTGATTGGTACTGATTCTAAAATGGATATTGCTTTATTAAAAATTGATGCAACTGAAAAACTTCCTTACACAGCTTTTGCTAATTCTGATACTGTAAAAGTGGGTGAATGGGTCTTGGCAGTTGGAAATCCGTATAACCTAAATTCTACTGTAACTGCCGGAATTGTTTCGGCGAAAGCCAGAGATTTAAATTCAAACGGAATTCAGTCTTTTATTCAAACTGATGCTGCTGTAAATCCAGGAAACAGTGGTGGTGCTTTAGTAAACACAAGAGGAGAATTAATTGGAATCAACACAATGATTTCGTCAATGACAGGATCTTATGTTGGTTATTCGTTTGCCGTTCCGTCTAATATCGCTCGCAAAATTATCGAAGATATTATGGAATTTGGTAATGTTCAACGTGGAATTTTAGGCGTTGAAGGAGGCGAATTAAACAGCAATGCTTCTAAAGAACTGGGAATTGCACAAACTGAAGGATTTTACATCAATAAAGTTTCTAAAAATTCCGGAGCTGAAAAAGCCGGTTTAACAAAAGCAGACATTATTGTAAAATTAGACGAACAAAATATCACTTCGTTTGCTGATCTTTCCGGATACATTAATACAAAAAGACCAAATGATGTGGTTAAAGTAACTTATATTCGAGATGGAAAAACAAAAGTTGTTCCAGTAACTTTAAGCAAAAATGAGTTTTTTAGTACCGAATTTAAAGGAATCGAATTAGAAAATATTGATGCCATTGATAAAAAGAAATTCAAAATTGATTATGGAGTAAAAATTAAAAACATAACTAATGAGAATTTAATGCAATACCAAAACGAATTACAAGGAAATATTATTTTGAGTATTGATAATGTAAAAGCAACAAATGTTGAAACGGTTTCGAAACTTTTAAGCAAAAAAGATGAAGGCCAAAGTGTGCGCATCGAAATGATAAATAAAAATGGCGAAATATTTAGAGTCATTATTTAGTCGCAGTTGTCAGTTTTAGTTTTCAGTCACAGTATACAGTTTTACAAGAATGAAAAGTGAGACCGAGACTGAAAACTTTTAAAATTTACAATCTAAAAAAGCTATCTTAGAAATTAAGATAGCTTTTTTTATTTTAAAATAAATGCTAAAATTGTTTACGAAATCGATTGAAATAGATACTTTTGCGCCAAATTTAAAATAGTGAGCATTTTATTTTTTCAATTTAAACAATTATGAGCAAAAAATCTTTGTACCAAAAAGAGGTATCCTTACAAGTCGACCGAAGAAGAGCCGGTGTCGAATTAATAAAAGTTATAAGCGATTTATGGTATGACAAATCCATCGAAATGGTTTTATTTAAAAATCAGTTGTTGGATAAAAATGTCAGCGACATTATCAATTTGCATCAATATGCTGCAGAATTTGTTGGAAAACCAATTAGCATTTTTGACTCTGTTGAAATTGCAAAAGTTATTTTGTCATTGGATTTTCCGCCTGCCAAATTAGATTTAGGGAAATTAACTTACGAGTATCATTTGGAAGAAGAAAAATATCCCGACGCAAGATATTTTGTCATGGATAAATTGAAAAATGCCAAATCATCAAAAGAGATTCAGCCAAAAGATGTTGTTTTATATGGTTTTGGAAGAATTGGGCGTTTATTAGCGAGAGAATTAATGTCGAAAACCGGAAAGGGAAACCAATTACGCCTGAGAGCAATTGTTACCCGTGACAAAAATGATGCAACAATTTTAGAAAAAAGAGCTTCTTTATTACGATATGATTCCATTCATGGAGATTTTCAAGGTTCAGTAATAGCAGATCCTAAAAATAATGCTTTAATTATCAACGGAACTACAGTTCATATTATTAGCGCAAATACCCCTGAAGAAATTGATTACACACTATACGGAATCAATGATGCCTTGGTAATTGATAATACAGGTGCCTTTACAACAGAAGAAGCTCTAAAAAGACATTTAACTTCTAACGGAGTCAGCAAAGTTTTATTAACCGCTCCGGGAAAAGGAGTTCCAAATATTGTTCATGGCGTAAATCATAATGAATACAATCCCGATCAAATAGACATCTTTTCGGCAGCATCATGCACTACAAATGCTATAACACCAATTTTAAAAGTTATAGAAGATAGTTTAGGAGTTCTGAAAGGTCATTTAGAAACAATTCACGCCTATACAAACGATCAGAATCTGGTTGATAATATACACAAAAAATACCGTCGTGGCAGAGCTGCCGCTTTAAACATGGTCATTACAGAAACCGGTGCAGGAAGTGCAGTTGCAAAAGCAATTCCATCTCTTGAAGGAAAGCTGACCTCTAATGCGATTAGGGTTCCGGTTCCGAACGGGTCTTTGGTTGTGTTAAATCTTGAGGTAAAAAAAGCAACTTCTGTAGCAGCTATAAATAAAATAATGAAAAAATATGCTTTGGAAGGCGAATTGGTAGAACAAATTAAATATTCTCTCAACAACGAACTTGTTTCTTCGGACATTGTAGGAACTTCGGCTCCATCAATTTACGACAGTAATGCTACAATTGTTTCTAAAGACGGAAAAAATATTGTGCTTTATATCTGGTATGACAATGAATATGGTTATAGTCACCAAGTAATTCGTTTGGCAAAATACATAGCTAAAGTAAGACGTTATACTTACTACTAAATATAAACCAAAACCAACTATTTCTTAAAACCATCAATCTTTTGATGGTTTTTTGTTTCACTTAAATCGGTAAAACGGTTGTGCTTTTTACTTCAGAAATTACAAAAACGGTATTGATTAAAGAAACTTCAGGAAGAACAGATAATTTTTTTTGATGAAAATGATGGTAGCTTTCCATATCCGGAATTATAATTTTAAGCATATAATCGAAGTTTCCAGATACATAATTACACTCTACTACTTCAGGTAAATCTAAAATTGATTGATTAAATCCTTCCGAAGTATCATAAGTTTGTTTCGTCAATGTAACCTGACAGTAGACAGTAAGATTATTGCCAAGTTTTTTCTTGTTTAAAATTGAAACATACTTTTCTATAACTCCTTCTTTTTCAAGACGTTTGACCCGATCATGAACTGGTGTTAAAGATAAATTTATTTTGTTTGCAATGTCTTTTAAAGTGTAATGCGCATCAACCTGCAAAAGTCGTAAGATTTTTTTGTCAATTTCATCTAAAGCCATAACGAAAACGTTTTAAAAAATTATAGAAATTCAGTCATTTTTTCTTTTTAGGGAAATAAAATCAGCCTAAAAAAGAATATTTTTCTGTAAAATTACTAAATAAAATAATATTTTCTTATTTATATATCATTTATCCATAATATATTCTCTATCTGTAGATTTGTAAAAACAATTATACAAAAACAAAAAAATATAACAAATGATAATAGGTGTTCCAAAAGAAATCAAGAATAACGAAAACCGAGTAGCTTTAACTCCTGCTGGTGTTTCAGAAATGAAAAAACACGGACATACTGTTTATGTACAAGCAACTGCAGGTTTAGGAAGTGGATTTAGTGATGATGAGTATGCAAATGCAGGAGCAACAGTTTTAAGTACTATTGAAGAAGTATATGCTGTAGCCGAAATGATCATTAAAGTAAAAGAACCAATTGCATCGGAGTATCCATTAATCAAAAAAGATCAATTACTTTTTACTTACTTTCACTTTGCATCTTCAGAACCATTGACTCATGCTATGCTTGAAAAAGGTGCTGTATGTTTAGCTTACGAAACAGTTGAAAAAGCAGATCGTAGTTTACCATTATTAGTTCCAATGTCTGAAGTTGCAGGTCGTATGGCTATTCAACAAGGAGCAAAATATCTTGAAAAACCACTAAAAGGAAGAGGAATTCTTCTAGGAGGTGTTCCGGGTGTACCACCAGCTAAAGTATTAGTTTTAGGAGGAGGTATTGTAGGAACTCAGGCTGCAAAAATGGCTGCTGGTTTAGGTGCTCAGGTTACTATTATGGATTTAAGCTTACCACGTTTACGTTACTTAGATGATATCATGCCTGCCAACGTAAATACAGAAATGTCTAATCACTACAATATTACAAAAGCAATCGCTACAGCTGATTTAATCGTTGGGGCAGTTTTGATTCCGGGAGCAAAAGCACCTCACTTAATTACTCGTGATATGCTTAAATTAATGCGTCCTGGAACTGTTGTTGTAGACGTAGCGGTAGATCAAGGTGGTTGTATTGAAACTTGTACTCCAACAACTCACGAAAATCCAACTTTTATCATTGATGATATCGTTCACTATTGTGTAGCCAATATGCCGGGAGCTGTTCCTTATACATCAACTTTAGCTTTAACTAATGCTACTTTGCCATACGCAGTACAATTAGCAAACAAAGGATGGGAAAAAGCTTGCGCAGAAAATGAAGAATTGAAAAAAGGCCTAAATATTGCTAATGGCAAAATTCTTTACAAAGGAGTTGCTGAAGCTTGGAATCTTCCTTTCAACGAAGAATTAGTGTTAGCAAACGCATAGTGCTAACATTAAAATAAGTGCTTACTAAAACACTCAATTTTAAAAGGCTTTTCTTAACTGAAAAGCCTTTTTTATTATACAAAAAAACCTGTCGATAATGACAGGTTATTATATATTAGTTATTTCTTTTCATCTAAAACTTCCTGCAATACTTTTGCTTCAGTTCCATTAGGGAAAGTAACTTTAATTTTTTGAGCTATTGTTGGAGCAATTTCTGTAATAGCTTTTTTATCGTAAGATTCTCCTTTTTTAATATGCCATCCATAAAAAATAGCCGGCACATGAGTATCATAACTATAAGGTGTACCGTGCGATGTTCCTGTGGTTGCATATTCAATGTCACCAGGTTTATCAACGATAACCATATCGCCATCTTGGGTAACATCATATCCTTTCGCTACAAAATTCAGATAATAATCATTTCCGGAATTAACTAGAATTTCTTCTTCCGTATAAACTCTTTTTACTTGCGGCTGACTAATTAAAAATTCTTTAAAAGCTTGTTTTACTTTAAGCAATTCCAAACCTTTTTCTTTAATAATATCTTTATTAAAGTATAAATTGAAATTAGAATAATTTAAAACTAAATCAACGCCAAATGTTTTAATTGAGAAGTCTTGTAAACTCTTCTTAACATCTTTTGATGGATAATTATCAACATTATATTTGTGATCTTTTAAATAAATAACATTTTCAGCTCCGGCATGATCGGCAGTTAAAAACAATAAATAACTATCTTTTCCAACTGTTTTATCTAAGTAAGTCAAGAAATCTGCAATAGTTTGATCTAATCTTAAATAAGTATCCTGAAGTTCTATAGAGCGCGGTCCTAATAAATGTCCAACATAATCAGTAGATGAAAAGCTAACTGTTAAAAAGTCAGTAATATTATCTTTACCTAATTCTTCTTTTTCAATTGCTTTTTTGGCGAATTCAGCTAATAAATCATTTCCATAAGGAGTTGCTCTAATAATTCCCGCATCGTTTTTCTCATACATTGTTTTTAAATCATAAGGAAAAACGGGAGCTGCACTTCCATATAATTTTCCTTCATAAGGATTATTATCAGGTAAACTCTCATTATAAACTGAAGCAGGTTCATACAAATCCCAACCTCTATTTATATAGGTCAAATAATGCTTTTCATTATTAAATTGAGTAACCCATTCCGGCAATTTTTCACCGTAAAAAGTACTTGAAATAAAAGAACCTGTTTTACTGTACCAAAAAGCCCAATTTGCAAAATGACCAGCTGGCAAAATAGCTCCACGATCTTTTAAACTCATTCCAATTACTTTTCCCTGAAAATTAGTTGCCATTCTTACTTCGTCGGTAATTGTAGTACTCTGCAGATTTTTTGGCGACATAGCACCTTCTTCCACTGTTCCGTCACCAACTATCTTTACTCCTGCATCGTCTGTACAATACACATCTTTACAAAGCGTTCTGCTAAACCATTCATTACCTACAATTCCGTGAGTAGAAGGCGTTGTACCCGTATAAATTGAAGCATGCCCTGGAGCAGTATATGTCGGCATATAATTGTAATGCATATTTTGAAAAACATATCCATTATTCATTAATCTCTTAAAACCATTTGGAGAAAAGTCATCAGAAAATCGATATAGATATTCCATTTTCATTTGATCGACTACGATACCAACAACTAACTTAGGACGTTGCTGAGCACTTAAATTTGAGATAACAAATAATGTCAGCAATACAATACTTTTTTTCATATTTCAATTATAATATTATAATACAAAAATACAGATTAGCATTCAATATGGCTAATTCGCTATAATGTAAAACTCAAAATTGACTTTAATTTAACAGAATACAAATGACTTTATGGATCAGATTTGATGTAGGGGTAAAATATAAAAACTAAAATTATCATAAAACAAAAAACCCTATCCGATTTGGACAGGGTTTTTCAAAAGAAAGGCGACGACATACTCTCCCACAATAATGCAGTACCATCTGCGCAGGCGGGCTTAACTACTCTGTTCGGGATGGGAAGAGGTGAGCCCCGCCGCAATAACCA
>Ga0247741_1000322_pt1 | contig 29113 bp, 26 predicted proteins | sample UWRJL213509R2_FD_180945 | JGI IMG/M metagenome (GOLD analysis project Ga0247741, IMG submission 180945) | Plant litter microbial communities from Arlington Agricultural Research Station in Wisconsin, United States - UWRJ-L213-509R-2 | ecosystem: Environmental > Terrestrial > Plant litter >... | reverse complement strand
ACCACCTCCTGGGTCGATTGGCTAATTCCTGCCAAGTCGACCTCGAAGCCTGAAGAAGTACCTCGGAGAACTCTCTTCCTGGTTTGTGGACCTGAGCCGTGAGTATGACCTCTTTTTTCACAGCCTATAATTAACTGAAATCCGTGTACAGGATGATTGGTGCCATTGCGGGTCCCTACGGGCGTAATCTTTCCCAAGGTCCAGTTGGTGGTGTCCTTCAAAAGCTGGGATATGATTCCAGCCAAGTCTACAAGCTCTAAATCACGATGACACCCTACACCCTACTTTAAACCCTTTATAATCGTAATCTCCACTCATCGAACCGCCCAACGACATTGTGAAAATGATTCACTGTTCATCTAGCAGTGAAGAAATCATACTGCAAGTTGCCTTCGTTCTTGCGGTACTTGTGGGATACATTCGGAAACTTTGAAACTTTTTACTGGCTAACTATCTCCCATCCAATCTCCTTCCCAGCCCAAAATGGAACTAAAATATCGTTTCCTAACTCATATTTCTCCTCGACCAGACTTCCAGGAGTAGTCTTTTGGATGGTCACTGTCCTTGCACTCCTGTGTCCATCTGTCGGGTAGTTGTAAAATGCTCGCCCATTTGCACTGACAAACCCTTCAAGTTTATCCAGCGCCCCAAAAGACTCAAGAAGGTGGGCCACGAAAGGGAGGAGGATCGGAGATGTGTAAACGCCAGCAGCACAGGCATGCATTGGTGTACTCGTTGATTTGGCATCGGGAGGGTGTGGTGCGGAATCCGAACCTAAGAAGAACCGAGGATGCCCTATAATTTCGATCGTTCACACCACATCCTGGAGACGAGAGATCCAGCTCACCTTCTTTGACAACATCTCGTAGAGCTTGTCTGTCGTCTGGGTATTTAGCCACCGGCTTGCAGAAATTCCAAGATTGTCCAGCCCAGTCATCAACAATGAGGGCAAGATGGTGAGCGGTGATCGTACAGGCGACTGTTGGGCCACATTTCTTTACAGCTTCCACTGCGGCCCTAGTCGTTGCATGCTCTAAGACAATACGGAGAGATGGGAAGGCTTCGTGGATTTTGAACAGATGGGGCAAGAAGCTGGGTTCTGCGTTGAGTACATGGATGTTCTGGAGGAAATTGTATTAGGGATTTTTTTGCTTGCAGGAAGCGGGACTGACTGCTGATGCATCGGAAGGGACCTCCCCGTGTAGGTTAAGAACCATATCGACCTCTTGCATCACTTCAAATATTGGATAGTATGTCTCATAAGACTCAATTCCTCCATCCGAGTTGGTAGTTACACCACGAGGATATGATTTGACGCCTTAAATGTGTCTCAAATTTGGGGATATGTTATGGGAAATACTGTGCCTTACCTACTATCCCTGCCTTCTTCGCCTTCCTGATTTCATCAGGTGTCAGTTCAGGGGATAGGTATAGTGTCATAAGATATTGAACATCAGGATCAATCTTCTCCAGCTGTGCCTTATATTCTAGCGCTTGCTCAGTACTTGTGATCGGTGGCTTCAGATTAGGCTTGAGGGCACTCAGATTTCATTGTGTGTCGAGATCATGCTACGGTAAGGCGTACCATAACATATGCAAGATCGAAGCCTCCCTTCCGTACATGAGGTACGATGAGCTCTGATACCGAGCCTTGGCGGAGATGAACATGAAAGTCTGCTGGAGATTGGAGAGAGATCGACATTGCAGTTGTGTGGATCTGCAGGGCGTTGACGGCGAATATCCAAAAATTGGTCCAAAAGGGGATGAGATTTAGAAATGGCAGCATTCGCGCGCACGTGACGTAAACACGCTCCTGGTTCAGTTTTGTGAATCGCCTCGCGTTGGAAAGTTCAGACCTCAACTTCCCTCTTTCAGACAACCACCGTCGACAACCGCCAATCGTGTCGACGCCGCCCTCAATAACAAACGATACGTCTCATACTTTCTGAACCATGGTTGCCGCAGGCTCCATCACTGTCGCAGGTGCTTTCAACATCTCATTTTCAACATCTTTCACGTAACTGACTATATACTGTATACTGAACAGTGCGAGTGCGACCTCCAACAACGTCAGAAGCAGCTCGCCTTCCAGAACCCTGCTATGACAGTACATTTAGAGGCGAAGGGGCGCTCTCCACACCAGCAAAGGTCGTCAACACGGCCACTCTACGCGACATCGTGCAAATAGTTGACGATCGTATCCTAACTTTCGATCCTGACGAGAAGGACAGAGCAAGGGCTTTTATGGAACGAGGCTTCATGCCACCTGGGACCAAGCGATACAAAGACAAGCGGTTCATGTTTGATCGTGTGTTTGGACATGAAGCACGGCAGCAAGATGTATACGAGGCTACTGCACAACCTCTACTGGGAGGTCTACTAGATGGATTTAACGCGACGGTGTTTGCCTATGGGGTAAGTTCTGCTATAATATCTTCATCACCACCCAGAACCAATCTTTCCACAGGCAACAGGGTGTGGCAAGACCCACACGATCAGTGGAACTGAAGCCGACCCCGGCATCATCTACCTGACTATGGCCGACCTCTTCCAACGTATAGAAGACCGGAGGGAGGAATGGAATGTTGAAGTTATGGTCACCTTCCTCGAAATTTATAACGAGGAGATCCGGGACCTCCTCGCAGAACCAGGTGTGCATGTGCCACGAGGTGGGCTATCTATACGCGAAGACAAGACGGTGAAAGTGGTCGGCTTGGTAGAACTCAAGCCTCAAACTGCAGATGAGGTGAAAGAAATTGTCATACTTGGCAACACTAGACGGACCCAAAGCCCTACACACGCCAATGAAACCAGCTCCCGATCACACGCCGTTCTCCAGGTTCATGTTACTCAGTCTCCTAGGACTGCCGCCTTGACGGAACAAAGGACGATGGGTACCCTCTCTATCATCGATCTTGCTGGCAGTGAACGAGCCGCTGCTACTAGCAATATGGGTCAACGCATGGTCGAGGGCGCCAACATCAACAAATCACTTTTGGCCCTTGGAAACTGCATCAACGCTCTCTGCGAGAGCGGGGGTGCCGTTCGCCATGTCCCTTACCGGAACAGCAAACTTACGCGATTGCTAAAGTTCTCTCTTGGTGGCAACTGCAAGACTGTTATGATCGTTTGCGTGGCGCCGACCTCAAACCATTTCGATGACACACATAATACTCTCGTATATGCTGAACGAGCCACCAAGATCAAGACCAAGGTTGTCACCAGGAACGTAGTCAACGTTGATCGTCATGTTGGACGCTATGTGGAGGCCATTAATCGTCTCAATCTCGAAATCGCCGAATTGAAGGAGAAACTCTCTGGGAAACGAGCATCTGAACAAGGTGTTGAAACGCGGAAGAAATCGGAGGCTAAGACAGAGGTTGAGAGGGCGCGAAAGGATGTGCAAGCCAGGATGGAGCAGACCAAGTCTTCAATCGTGGACGGAGCTACATGCTCAGGCAAACTCACAGTTGCCAAGGTCAAACTCAATGCGATCCAATCTCGCCTTGGTCAAATAAACCTCGAAGGCAATTCAAATGCCTCGCAAGCAGAGAAGGCCATATTGCAGGCGCTAGCGGCACCTGAGGAGGAAGTCGTCAAGCCGGGCTCGTCTATCAACGTTCGTCTCCAACGATCCACCAACTCCAACTCTATGTTTGACGCGACGATGCGGGCTGTGTCCGAGCGAAAGTCCGAGAAACTAGATGAGATCAGCATGGAGAATATCAAGCTCGAGGCGGCCTCCCGGAAAGCATTCATAGAACGTCTCAAGGCGGAGAGCGAGCGCGATGCAATGAAAGACGCGGTTGAAGATATGGCCGACGTTATGGTGAAGCTCATTGGTATGCTAGGGAGGTGCACCGTCCTCGTGGGTGAAGCTGCGAATGTGCTCAACGCTCCTCCGAACCAAGACGATGACGTCGCCATGAAAGTGAAGAAGGTTGCTTCGACTCTTGACAGCATGAGGGAGAAGAATGACGAGACATTCAAGAAACTCCTTGGCCATTCGACGGAATCCTACATCCTTCAGGAGCGTAAAGAATCTTCCGTTTTCGACAGCTTCCAGAACTATGGGGCCACCTTTGGTCGTCGAATCAGCTCAGGACCTGCAGTGCTTCAAGAAGCCTCGAAAGCGAGCACATCGAGACGCTCCTCAAATTACGGAAATGTCTCTATCTCAGCATCACCGCCCCGCCGCTCTCACAAGTCCCCCCGAAAATCTCTCCGCTCCAGTCTCACCTCCGCACCCTATCGTCGAGCACCAGAGAAGGAGAAGGAAAAGAAGCCCGTCAAGTCTATGAAGAATGTCCAGTGGCGAGACGAGGCGGGACAGGGCGACCTTGATGATGGTGGTGCCAAAGTCTTGTCTCCTGTCGTCGTCCTTGAAATTACACCAGCAAGTCCAGACGTCACAGTCGTTACCAGAGAACCCCCGCCACCTCGTATACCATCTCCTTTACCACGGCCGACCTCTTCCATGGGATCTGAGAGCGAGTGGGAGGACGAAAACGAGAAGACTGATGACAATGTTAATCTTGACTTCTTCTCATCGTCGAACTTGTCAGCGTCTCTCAGTGCATCAACATCGTCACGGACCACAAGACGGCCTCGCCCAAGCCGCCTAGATCCTGCTTTCCTCAAACCCAAGACAAGGGCATCTACGTTGGGTAGTCTCAGGGAGGATGATGAATCCATTCAAGAATCCCGTGGCAATCCTTTATCTGACGTTAACATGAACAGGATGGGGTCCACAGACAGTTCGACCTCGAGCGATGGGAATCTGCACGTACCTAAAGTTCGCGACCGCTTGCCTGGATCACCGAACCGACGTGCGCCTTCAACGGGGAAAGCGAGCGTGCTGTCTTCGGCAAGCAAGAGTACTGTCAGGCGTCGGTCAAACATTGGACCTGTTCGAAACGAAAAGGCCAGCAGGCGTCGGTCGAGTTTAATTCCACAGGGCCCTCTGCTGGCGGAGAGCTCCAAAGGGGCTGCTCGCCGCGTTTTGATGTCCTCCACTGGAAGTCCAGCAAAGCGTACGAAAAGGCCCTCCTTGACCAAAACCATTACGACAGGCTCGCTGAAGATCAAGCCCACACCTTCAGTTATCGGTGTCGCAAACCTATCAGCCATCTTTGATGCAAACACGAGCGCAGATTTAAGCATGAACAAATTCAAGCCCACCTGGCGTTGATCGTTGAGTCCTGGGTCTTCGGGAAATGACTCAGAGGCCCTGTAATTGTACACCAGCTGTCCTATCATTTAGTACCGTCGCGCATCGTTAATGACCCGTCATGATTTGTTGTTTTGCACTTTACGACCACCTATGCCCATTTTCCACTGCCCTACTGTACCACCCATTGGCATGAAGTATCTTATATACCCTTCGGACGTTGCCTAGGTTCCGTCCGGTTAGACCTCTTTATTCTTCCATATTATATGCACCTTCCTGATTCGCCTTCCAGTTGAACCTCAGTGTGGTTGTGAATGTCAATATTTGCGGAAAACTGGGCAATATATGAGGGGTAGCTAAATTACACGCTTCACTTCAAAGAAGGACTAGGAACAGACGTCAGCATGAGTCGAGAAAAAGAAACTGACGAACTCACTTTTAAGTAGTATACTTGCCAGGCAACAACAGAGAATAACACAATTGCCTGTAAGACGGACCAATACTTGACTCGCGCGTTCGTTGACTCCGCGGTGTTCCTATGCGTCCGTTCTCGAACCACAATATATTCCTGCTCATCCTTCACGGAAGTTAACCCGGCGGCCAGCTGGCGGATTTCTCGCTCAATGGGTGCGACAACATCTAGATTCATTTTATAAGGAAGGGTAAAACACGTTGGCGAAGGGCTACGAACCATCTCCGGAGACATAAATGACTCCATGAACGTTGAAGCTACCAAATCCTTGAGGATAACCACACAACTGGGAGTAAGGCATACATACCTGACCATTTTGTCGGCAATAGCGCTCATTTGATTTGAGAAACAGTACTCGTGCCGCCCATCCTTGTCCGCCGTAATTGCAAGTTGACCAGTTGACTGTCGGATTTGCTTTCCTAGCACCTTTCCTGTCGGGTCTTGCAACTGAAGAACTGGTGAGTAGCGTGCCAAACGTGAGGCACTTGGATTCGACTTACCCAGAAGTCTATATCTAGATGACCACCCTCTCCGACTTGATAAGTTACAGTCATCTGAGATATATTAGCATTAGTCCATGCAGAACGAGGCCAGCAAAGCACACGAACCTTGTCATGGACATGTAGGTCCTCGAAGAAACATTCCTTCTTTCCAGCAGGGACCTCAATGAGATGGGCAGAAATAAGGCTCGGAATGAAAATTAAGAACGTCAGACATGAGAAGAGGGTATAGAGCCGAGACATGGTGGCCGTTTGGTGTTGGTCGTTTGCAGTGCAGAAAGGACACGACACAACGGGAAATCGACCCCGAATCAGGGTCACGGGGTCCCACCCTATCTGGAATAACATTTTCTATCATCTTCCTCTTCAATCACATACTCCCTTTATACCAGCTCACTCTATACCGAATATCATCTTGTAAATCATGGCTGAACCCGCAAATGCTCTCACCCCAAGGGTACGTGTAGTTTCTTGGGTTTATCCGATCTCGCCTCCACTTCCATCATGTCGCCATCATCCTTCACCCATGTTGAAGATCATCTAACGATGTTTCATAGGAAGAGGAGACGGACGTGCACTTCGAGCCTGTAATCAAGCTTACGGAGCAAGTTGACACGAAAACGATGGAGGAGGATGAAGAGGCCCTTTTCAAGATGTGCGTCCTTAATCTACGCGATCGTAATCTCAATCAGCACGTCTGACGCATCTCTCGCGACTCCAGGCGCGCAAAGCTCTTCAGATTTGACGCCGAATCTACCGAGTGGAAGGAACGCGGAACTGGTGACGTTCGCCTGCTTTCGCACAAAGAGACAAAGAAAGTTAGGCTGGTTATGAGACGCGACAAGACTTTGAAAGTCTGCGCGAATCACGTTAGTGAGTATGATCCTGTTGCTTGGATCTGTCAAGGATGCTGATTTTTTGTTTTACAGTCTCTGCTGAAATGCGTCTACAACCCAACATTGGTTCTGATAGGAGTTGGGTTTGGAAGGTGGCCGCTGACTACTCTGAGAGTCCCCCAACACCTGAGACCCTTGCCATTCGCTTCGCAAACTCTGAGAGTAAGTAAAGCGGTGCGTGCCCGATTCTGCGGACTTACTTGTCTTCCTTCAGACGCTGCGTTGTTCAAGACTGCTTTCGAGAAAGGCCAGAAGACCAACATTGCATTGAACAGTGGTATATCTCCTGAAGATTTGGCGAAGGAGGCTGCAGAGGAGACGAAGGAAGAGAGCGAAGAAAAGAAAGAAGATGCGGAAGAGAAGAAAGAAGAAGATGAGGCCAAGAAGGAAGGAGAGACCGAGAAGAAAGAGGATGCTTGAGCCCTTGTCCACCTATCCTTTCTCGACGGTCCAAACATCGCCATTCATTGATTTATACTTTCGATACAGTCATGGTCGCCTACTTGTTTTGATGTTCTCGTATTAAATCCTTGTCAATATGGAGAACACCTTGGTTTTCAACATGCTTCGACAACATTTCAAATTGCATCCCATCACTTTCGCGGCACGCCATTATACGAGGACGGACATTACTACATCAGATGTGTACAGATACAAGTCTAAGTTGCTTCCTGGTAGAACATAAAAGAGTGGATGTCGCAGATTCCGGTTAGGTTTTTTGATCTCTTGAATATTTTTCTTCATCAGTTGCCCAAGCTTCCCAAAATTGAACGGCTAGACCCTTCTTCCAGTACATCGGAGGAGCAACGCCTTTGACCGTGTCGGCTGTGATTAGAACGTGCTTCACATCCTTCAACTGGTTGTCAGCAACACAAACAGTAGAAAGAGATTATCGACAACGTACCGAGCCTCTGTATATCAGGTTGTAAGATCGCTGTCAGAAAGGGCAGGATGTTGGAACGGGGAAGCTCTACTCACGGTACTTCATACATTGGCTCTAGCAATAGTGTCTCCTAGACAATAGTTAGTGCAATAGGTTAGAAGGTGATACAACACGAACCATGATCCCACGAAGACCCCGAGCACCTCCCCCACGTTCAAAAGCCTTCTTACAGATCTCATCCAGGGCTCCACTGGTAAAGCGTATTTCGACTCCCGAGTATCCAAAGAGCGCCTGGTATTGGGAGACTAGCGACCCTTTCACTTCTGTCAGTATTCGGCGTAGATCAGGAATCGTTAGAGGAGCTAGTGTCGTTATTGAGGGTAAGCGCGAGACGAATTCTGGGATAAAGCTGAGGTGTATCAGCAACGCAGATAGTTTGCCAGTTATGGGAGATTACCCATATTTGACGAGATCTAGATAGGCCGGTATGTAAGGCGCTGTCGAACAGAGATGGATGTCACTAACCAGACGTTTCCACGAGCTCGAGAGGGTTGGCAGTGGCTTTGCGATTTGACGTAAAGAATGGTAGAGAGCCGTTTTCCGATGTCAAATGGGCAGTGAAGCCAATGGACTATCGAGCGTCAAAACAAGAGCAATGGAAGAAGAGTAGACCTCACTCCTTTCGCTACACGCTGCTTGATGATGGTATCAAGTCCCACAAAGGCGCCACTCAGAATGAACAACACATTTGAGGTGTCGATGTGATACGTATCAGATTTGGCTGGTGGAATGCCGTTGAGACGGAGTCAAGAAATAGAAGGGTGATTTCGGCTTACCTGAAGCCAGATGAGGAGCGCGCTGACTGCCCCTCAAATGGGGGTCACCACTTGAAGGAGGGATATCAGCAGAAGGTCCTCCTTTTTCTTGTACTGTGACAACTGATCCTTCCATCATCCTCAAAAGTGACTGTTGAACACCTTCGCCACCAACGTCTCGCGAACCTTCTGTACCAGAACTTGTTCTTCGTGCAATCTTGTCCACCTCGTCGATGTAGACGATTCCAGTACTGAAGAAGGGTTGTCCATGAGGTGTCATAAAATAAGTCTATTTCATAGATCTCACCTTGCCCTCACTGGGTCGAAGTTGGCAGCTTGTAGCTGGAAGTATTTGTAAATAGATTTCATTCGAGAAGAAATAAGAGGCTCACCAGTCGTTGAATTGCCATATCAACGTCCTCGCCAACATCTTTGAGAAGAATGTGAGTTGAAGAGATAAGCGATCTAATTGATCCTTACAGCCTGCCTGATAGGTTTCGTGATTTAGCGAACCTGCGTACAGTTCCATGGGAATGGTGGCATACCTGTGTGAAGGAAGTCGCATCGCTGACAGAGAAAGGTACATCCAGTACTTTGGCAAGTGTCCGAGCCAACAGTGTTTTCCCTGGAGTTGTGGTGAGCATGTCGGCATCCAAGAAGAATGGATATCTGACGCACCAGATCCTGTTGGACCTCTGTGTTCAATAGTCAGCGCAAACGGTTGCATTGAAATTCATGTTTACGCACAATACTAGGACGTTGCTCTTCTCGAATAATGGTGGTCTTTCACGTCGATATGAGGACAGGACAGGTCGCTTTCTGATAGGTCTCACTTGAGCCGTCAAGACGGTATCTTCCCGGATCTTTAGCCCTCATCCTTTCCACATCGTGAAGCAGAGCTCACCTTGACCTTCCTCTGAGGGATTTATCTCATCCAAAGGTGGATATGGGATAGCTTCAAACTGACCAAGATTTGCACGGACGCGGTTATAATGGTTGAACACACTGGAAAGAAGATGGTATTCTAGAGACAGTTCGAAGCCTCGACAAGATAGACGTACGCTACCGAAAGTACCTTCTTTGCGTTGTCTTGCCCGACAATGAACTGGTTTAGGTACTGCACAAGCTACACATGCCCAATGTCAGCACACGCTGAGGGACATCTCCGACCACATATATGTCTACCTCACGAGGATTTGCAACACCAGCTCCAGGTGGGTAGAATGGTACTTCACGATCGCCGTGTTGATGGGAGTTATCTCGAGTTTGTGTACGGAGGTTCCGACTTCGGCATGGATGAATAGAACGAAGGCCAGCTCTGAGAGGATGGGTTGAACGAGAGAGCACCATGGACGGCATGCAGGCGACTTTTACAGAGAACGGAAGCTCCTTTCCCTTTTGAATATGACTAGTATGCAGTCATAACAGGAATGGGTATGGGGTGGTAGGTCAAGAGCAAGAATAATGTCCGACCACGTCCGAATTCAGCTGCCGACTTCGAGGCTCGCCATTGGCCAGTGGACCGGTGGTAAGTAATCGAGGCTTGCTGCTGTTTCAACGAGAGGGCATAGGACTGATACCTCCAAGTTTGCGAGCTTATATTTGCCACTATCGCGGAGTATGTAACATGAACATTTCATGACCGTCAGCTCTGCAAGGTCATATATGCTTTTAGAGATTTTCCCAACAGATCAACTCTGATAAGCTCATCAGTAGCCCCAACCACATATATGTCAATGTCGATTTTTCCGACAGAGGAACCCTCAAGGCGGTCAGACTCAACATGTCTTCTACGAGGAGAAGGCGAGCGAAGTGTACACCCATTTCTGGATTCGAGGATAGCTATCACAAACTCAAGCGAGATGGTGGTGTGGAAACTTGAAGGTATAGGCTAGACTCGCTACCAGTCTCCAGTCTCCACCAGTACATGGTTCCGGCACTCCGAGGGCGGTGGGTATAATCTTCTGTTGATGGTCGTCGGCAACTCCGTGCTTCTATGCATGCCTCATTTTTGTTCCTTATAACGTCTATTATATTCTAACGCGGGCAACACGTTTATTTATCCACTATGGCAACCATCCCATCGCCGACAAACTCCTAGTTTCAGCTGAGTCTCGAGGCTCGCTCGATGCGTCACAGCACTCCTAACCATTGGGTATTGCGCATGCGCTCATCTCAACGGATCCCTCAGGAGCTCCTACCAGGCATGGAAGCCTTTGGCTTCTTGCCCGTATATCACTTCCAGTCGCACTCCTGCTACCCTCCTCTGCCTCAGCGCCCAGCATAGACCCTACCTTTAACCTTAGATAAATAGCTAAATTCTAATATGACAACCATTACCATAGACTTAGAGTTCATAGGTAGTCGTATGCAGAGAAACATGACCATTTGTGCACCGAAACCTGATTGCCACATGCCATTGCTTTTATATATATATATATTGATCCACTTCTGCATGCACACGCTAGATCTCACATTGGACGCCCCTTGTCTAGTACTTCGCCACACACTGACAGATATCTATGCATACCACACACCTCTTTTGACGACATCTGCATCCTATCTCATGTATCACATCATATTCTTTGAAGTGTTTGCTCGTCCATTCACATGTCCATCAAGACTTGTACATAAATTAAGTATAAGTATAAGCTACTACTATAGGCGGAAGAAAAAAGGCAGATGTCAAAGGCGAGAGAACAAGCTTAAATCTAAGAACTGTATGTAGATCGAGGGTTTGATGAGTCCTTTGATCATGAGAATATCGTTTACACTCTGGCTGGCAATGACACCCCTCTCAAAGGAAGTGTCCGTAAGAAAGGGTTCCCTCGGGCCTGAATCAACAACATTCTGAAACCACGACATGATATCCAAGGATGAAGGGCAAATTGGTGACTTGTCTTGGATGATCACGATATTGCTGGTGTTGCCGAAGTCCTCCGATTCAGTTAGCGTATTGGTGCATGTCTCGGTGTACGTCTCGACGGTGATGGGTGATCCTATGATACCAACCATGTCAACGCAAGGCAAATCCTCTTTCGCGACTCCTTCGTCCCTGTCTGTCAACCAATCAGCCGTTGGTGTGAAAGGAAGGACCGGACCAAAGTGATGCTCAACAGCCAGGTTGAGATTATAGCTGCAAGGGTTGGTTGAGGTGTTGACGATGAAGGCTGGAAGTGTAATGAAAGTGGTGTGGTTGCGAGATTCATGATTGATGGGTTTGGGCCTTGGTGCTCGAGTATCGTGTCCTGGAAGATTCCGCTGTTGGATATCACATGATTTCTTGATCTCGTCAGATGGGTCCCACCCCCAGAGATATATGATCTCTGACGACATCATGATGAGTCGTTGTCGGTAAAGGGTGTATGGCAAAATTGCGCACAAGCGTGGCAAGTTGTGGAGAAGGGAGAAGGGTATTGAGAGGAGGGTGTTGATGATCGGGAGGTTGTTATGGCTGGTTGGGTCGTCAATGCCAGGACAATCCTGGACATAATATATGGTTGAGGACCCATTGCTCCCCTCCCTGACGAAGGAGTTGAAGGTATTTGAACAATGGTAACGGTGTTGCGTTACTTGCTCATCACCAAATACCTAAAGCATTAATGAGACATCACATCTAGCATTTTACGACCGCCACTCACTTCATGATATGGGGGTCTACCTGGGTCGGTCCTTCCCGCTTGGAGCTCATCAATCCTCCAAATCTGGAGTTCCCGCTCGTACGCAAGAGTGCGCACCACAACGTCTTCGTCTAGGAAGAGAGTCACCTTTGGAGGATGAAGGTCGGTGCTATCATGGTGATGCACATTAACTGGGTCTACTAATCAGAAATTAACCAATACGGAAAGAAAGAGGAACATACGCGGCACAAGGTTCTCGCGGACTTCGGCCGCGTGTGTAGGGTGGCGATCCTCACGCAAATTACGCGTAAGCATTTCGCTTAACTAAGTAAACGCTAAACCGGAACTTGGAAGGAGTGAGAGCTGCACGTACGCGTTGGTTGGAAGAGGCTAAAGAGGCGTCCAGAATGTGGCACCAGTTGACCGAGTTCAGCAATCCTGTAATGAGACATCGCTTACCATCATAGAAACGCTTCATCGCCTCGAGCTCTTCCCGAGGATAGCTGTGTGAGTTCGTTCGAGTCGTTTGCGCTGACATTATAAATTGAATCGAATACTTAGTCAGTCTTGGTTGCAAGCAAGAGGTTTGCGTTTAATCTATAAAACCGGCCCTAGAGTGCACGTGATTATCTGGCCTAAGGCCAAAGATCCTCGCCTGGTCACCAGTGTCTGGCCGAAGTTCTCCAGCCCCAGAGGAGTGATAGTGTCGATGGCAACGTTCAAGAGTTGAGGCTACCACCTTTTCTCTTTGTGCGAAGTGCCAATGGAAGCAGAGAAGAGTTATTCTCCAACAATACCCCAGGATGCAATGGTAGAATGCCTCTGAGCAGCAGTATAGCTTCACTCGAATCAATTCACACATGTACAGATTTTGTGAGGGAGAACGCCACCGCTCCGGCGTAAAATGATGCTGATTATTAAGAAGATACGACCAGGTTGGCTGATAGCACAGTGCAAAGAGGCTCGCTCTAACTTGAAGAGCGAGAGCATCCTCGGAGATCGGAAGGTCGACAGTGATATCGTCCTGAAAAGCATACATATCCTTGAAGCCGTCGCCATGATGTGCACAGATATATAAAGAGACATAGAAGTAGATATTAACCTCGAGGTGGTAGTCGTAAGGATCTTGCGGGCAGAGGTCGACGAGCTTTGTTTCTCACAGGTGTAGGCCTTTTCACACTCCGATTGATGTCCTCCTCGGAGAGTCGGAGTGCTGGAGACTGGTAGCGAGTCTATCCACACCACCATCTCGCTTGAGTTTGTGATAGCTATCCTCGAATCCAGAAATGGGTATACACTCTCGCTCGCCTTCTCCTCGTAGAAGACATATTGAGTCTGACCGCCTTGAGGGTTCCTCTCGACAAGATTCAAAACGTGACAGAGACGAGGATAAGAAGCCCACACGCAGTCGCAGTCGAGACCACGACAAGCGCTCTCATCGTCATAAACGAGACCGCAGCAGAACCCCAAACAGCGACCGGAAGGAGAAGAAGTAAGTCTCGATTTCGTATTGCCAGAGCGGTTGTTAACTCTAGGACCTCATAGACGGAAACGGGACAAGTCAGAAGAACGCAAGGCCAGAAAGGCCGAAAAGAAGCGAATAAGAGAGGAAGACGAAGCTCGTCGTGTTGCTGAACTCAGCATATACAGTGCGACCGACAATCCTTTCCATGATGTCAACCTTGGACAGCAGTTTAATTGGCACAAAAAGAATGAACAGGACAGGAAGAAAGGACTCTCGCTGGCCGAATCTCAGCGCAAAGATGCTATCCGTCGTCAGGATGCCAAAGAGGAACTCGAGCGCCTAAACCGTCGCCGTGCAGAAAGAGAGGTGGAGATGAGGCTACGAGAAGAGGAGGAGCTCAGGATGTCGAGACTTCAGGAGTCGGCCCAGATGTCGGAATGGCTTTCAAAGGACGGCGACTTCCAGCTGGAGCAGGAAAGGCGAAGGGCAGCTATTCGAATCAAGGAAAAACGGGCTAAAGCAATCGATTTCTTGGCATTGAACTTGAAGTACGTTAACCCCCCTGAAGAAAAAGAAGACAAGGAGGAGGAGGAAGATGCTGGCCTTGAGATTGATCTCGATGAGCCTTATAATATCTTTGATGTCAGTCCGCTGTTCTTTACAAGCTAATTCCTACTGACAATTACTCAGAATTTAACCAAGGATCAAACCCATGAACTGCATGATGATATCGAAAGGTATTTGACCTTGGAGGTCTCCGACCTCAACTTAGACTTCTGGACGGTATGTATACCTGTAACACCTCATACTCAAATGCTGACTTGGTATCAGAATATGATGGTTGTCTGCAAAGATCGATTGGACCGAATACTTTCCAGTGAACGCATTGGGTTTGAAGCTGCTGCCGCCGTCGAATCTGATATTTCCGCATTGCTTGCGGGGAAGACATATGACGACCTTAGTGCTCTACAGCGCAGGATTCAGGAGAAGTTGACCAGCGGAGAGCCGGTGGATACAGACTATTGGGAGGGCTTGCTAAAGAAGTTGTTAGTTTGGAAATCAAAGGTACGCACGTCTACTTATACTCGAACCACCTACTCACCCACTGCAAGGCCAAGCTTAAAAGCCTCCATGAAGTTGTTGTTCGCAACCGGCTTGAACAACTTAGGAAAAGACAGCGAGACGAAGCACTGCAAGCTCAGGAAGAACTTCTTGCTGGCGTCGCTAGAAATGCGTCAACAAGAACGGCCCCTGATGTTACGCCAAGCGAAGCGGTCGAGGAAGTCGTTGCTCCAGAGGATATGGAAATATACGACCGCTCAATGAGCCCAGCTCTCATTGATATCACCAAGTTGTCAGCGGAGGAGCGAGATATAGACATTATTATGGCCAGTGACGACCTACACAACCTTGTATGTGCAGTTTCCAGGAGACAGACAAACGTCGATGCTCACATCTATCTGGCAGTTCCAACAACGTCGCTCCGTTGCCGCATCTCGGTTTGTTCCCAAAGCTGCACAACCTGTTGTTATTGAGGCACAGCAAGAAGAGGCCGCGAGTGGTGCCGACCTGGCCTCCGAAGCGCTATACAGAGCTGAAGCCGAGAAGGACCTGGACGAAGAGGAGGAATTGTTTAACATGGAAGAGAATATCGTCAATCCTACCACTTACAATTGGGAGGACAAATATCGACCACGAAAGCCGAGGTACTTCAACCGTGTTCATACAGGCTACGAATGGAACAAATACAATCAAACTCACTACGAGTAAGCCCATACCAGCCGTTCATTGTCACCACGCTGATCGCACGTTTAGCACTGACAATCCACCTCCAAAAGTCGTGCAGGGCTATAAGGTGAGCTTCTTCACTCGCACCCGGAACTGGTATTCATCGCATGTTTACAGTTCAACATCTTCTATCCTGATCTCATCGATAAATCAAAAGCTCCTACCTACAAGATCGTCAAGGAGCCTGGCAATGATGAGACGGTCTTGCTTCACTTTAGTGCGGGCCCTCCCTATGAAGATATTGCATTCCGTATTGTGAACCGCGAATGGGAATTTTCGCACAAACGGTAGGACTCCTTTTAGACCTTTATTGTTATCGGAAGCTCATATCTTGGCAGTGGATTCCGAAGCAGTTTCGACCGTGGTTGCCTATCCCTCTGGTTCAATTTCCGTCGTAACGTAAGTCGCGGACATTCACTGTGTTCGGAGGTATGCTGACATTCTCTTCAGTTCTACCGTAAGTGAGGGACGGTCCTTTGTGTTGGGTGCCCCGTAAACTACCTACCAGCTGTCGATTGATTGCACAATGGGATATTCGGATTTTGAAGGTCTGACCATTCATGCCAAAAAGGATATATATGTCTCTTATCGTGCATTGACCCATACGCTAGCCGAAAGGACTTGGGGAAATTTCTTAGAATCAACGAGGAAGTGCCACTGGACCTGCTTTTGTGTTGTACCAATTACCCATTTAGGGAAGTATCTTGCCACAGGCGCGCCTTGCTTTGTTTCCTTGCTTTTTCACGGCCACTTCGCCGCTGATGTCTACAACGTTACCATTGTGGTAATATACAGCAACAAAGCGGCACGTCGTCAAGCACACCCTCGACAGTGGCCCCCTCATCATGCGCGCCGTATATATCTGTGGTATCGGCGTCGTGTCTGGCTCACCCTTCTTGTTTCCTCTCCACCTCTTGCTTGTCATGCCACACACTACACCCGTCTATCGCACTCGCAGCCCGTTTCGCAGCATCACAGTCACGAATATCGGTCCCCGGACCTCTGAAGAACTCGGGCGTTCGAAATCTTCCTACAAATCCAACCACAGCCCTCCTCCTGCATTAGATGGCCCCAATTCCTCGCCACTCGATCCTGACGACCATTCCAACAACTCTCCGTCGGCGGGGGACCCCGATATGGATGAGCAATCAGCACCCGGAGGGCCTGTCGACGAGATCGGACACTGGATGTCCGCAAGTCCCAAGAGGATACCAATTATAACAGACAAGACAGGCCCTAGTCTGAAACGAGCGTTAAGCCATCAGTACTCACCCAGAATTCTTCACCCAAAACGTATTCGGATGGCCTCGCCCAAGAGGGTCCAAGTTCACCTCCCGAGCCACCAAGTTCGCCAACCAGACGTTCGACTCCCTACCCAACCGAAAGCACAACTTGATGAGACATACCGTGTTCGCCAAGCGGACACCTATCATTTTCGAACTTGGATCGCTCATCTCGTCCTGGTTTATGTCGTTCGCGTTCAAGACCCGCGGACTCCTCCAAATTTGTGGGTCACCTCTTTTGTCGGGACCAGTCGAATCAGCTGATAGCTCTTTTAGGCACGCTCCTGCTGTTCACTCACTTGCCGACCGAATCTTCGATGTGTTTTGGTATACCTGCTGTATAGATTTCAAGACAGCGATCCTCGCACTCTGGTATCTCCATTTGCTCTCACCCCAAGGATTCTTGGACGAGGACGACCTCCAGACGGAGGAAGGTGTTGAAGCGGCTATGCGGCTCTTCATGCTCTGCTCCACTCTGGCGGGCAAATGGTCTAGTGACCACCTTAAAATCCGCAAGTGGTAAGTGCTTGTCAGGATCTAAAGATATGATCAAACTAAAGTATACATCAACTCCCATCAGGCTCCCACATTATGGAAGTGGATTCAGTCGAGAATCTATCAACTCGCTTGAGATTGCAGCCCTTGAGGCGCTGGACCACAATCTTTATTTTGCACCTCAGGAGTGGTCAGATTTCCTGTTCTCTCTGGCCGATTGGACATTCGAGAAGAGGCAAAATTCTGACTTCCCTGCCACGCACCACGAAATGTCAGTCCACCTTGATCGTTTGGCGAACAAGGAGTTTATGGGGGGCACCCCATCAATGCGCAGACGGCAGACTACTCGACCGTCCTCTCATTCTGTTTGCAAAGTCCATCTTGCAGTCTTGAAGGGGTTTGAAATTCTCTCCAGCAAGCTGCTTGGTATCCACTCCGTGCCTGAACTACAAATCGAATGGTGCCCAGCCGCGGATGAGGTGGTTCAAAGCTACGGAAGGGACAATGGGTTGGAGGACCCCGAACGACAGATATGTACCACTGCCTACGTTCACGGGCAACCCAAAGAAAATGTTTCTGCGACAACATCGAACGTTTACGCTTGGAAGGGAGGAATACTACATCAAGGCGGACAGTGGGAACCGACTGTCTACTGATCGCCACAAGTCGGCACAAATGAGCTGAATCCTAGCCCGTTGAGCTTACCCTTCGAGCCTCTGTTCCCATTGCTCTCGTTGTGACGGGATAACTGTCTACCAACCTCTATTTTCTCTTCCGGTCGTCCTTGGTTCAAGAACCATGGTATTATTATTTATCACTTATGGTTGACTTATGGGGCCTCAGGTCTCATGTTGGAGGGGCGCAGGTTATTCTTACCATGTACGCAGTACATAGCCAGCTTTAATTGTACTCGGCTCTTCTCAGCTCTTCTTGCACAGCACTTTCTGCACTCAACCTTCGTCCCTCTGACTCGGCCACTGTGACTGCTGTAATCGGATTATCAATCTGTCATGATCATGTGACGCAATATTATATCGCGGTCCATTCGGTCGCGGTGCCTCACAATCTCTCTTCCTTCTACTCCACTGTATCCCGAACCGTTTTACTCAACAAATCTCTTTGTAACAACACACTAGAATGGCGGACTCGTCAAGTCTTGCGACTCACATGGATATCGATGAAGCGGCAATCGATGAAGGACTCTATTCACGTCAGCTGTGAGCAGAACTGATATACCAGTGCATCTACAAGGCGCTAATCCTAACTTTGTTTACTAGATATGTGCTTGGACATGAAGGTATTTAAATCCGCGCGTTCTTTTCCACAGGACTCATCAAAGTCATCACAGCTATGAAGAAGATGGCGGCGTCTAATGTGCTGATTATTGGTCTGCATGGCTTGGGCGTTGAGATCGGTAAGAGTCATCTATGGTCCTGGCAAGAATGAAAAAAAAAACTAACCTTGAACAGCTAAAAACGTCTGTCTTGCTGGTGTTAAGTCGGTCACCATTTACGACCCAGAACCAGTTACCATCCAGGACCTTAGCTCTCAGGTGCGCATTGTGATGCTGAGCAAAGATGCCTAGTCTCACGGACCGCTAGTTCTTTCTACGTCCCGAGGACATTGGAAAAGCTAGAGCTGCTGCTACTCTGCCACGACTGGCAGAACTTAACACATATGTCCCTGTCCGGGATCTTGGAGGCCGAGCGGGCGATGAGTTGACCGTTGATCTTATACAGGGCTTCCATGTAAGTTCAGAATTGCAAGACGAAATATCCTTCTGAATGTTATAATCAGGTCGTTGTTCTATGCGGAGTTCCGGTGAAGAAGCAACTGGAAATCAATGAATGGACACATGCGAACGGTGTTCACTTTATTGCAGCTGAAACGCGTGGCCTTTTTGGGTAAATTGCTAGCTCCATAACTCATCCGCACTGTTGCTAACGTGGGATTTCCACAGATCCATGTTTAACGATTTTGGGCCCAAATTCGCCTGTGTCGATCCTACCGGTGAACAGGCGTTGACGGGTATGATAGTCTCAGTAGAAAAGGTGAGCAATCGAATCATAGCCTTCAGATTTATGGCTTATCATCACAACTTAGGACAAGGACGGCGTTGTCACCTGCCTTGACGAGACTAGACACGGCCTCGAAGATGGGGACTTTGTCACTTTCACCGAAGTGCAAGGCATGGCCGAGTTGAATGGCTGTGAGCCAAGGAAGGTCACAGTCAAAGGCCCATATACATTTAGCATCGGGGATACTACTGGCTTGAGCGATTACAAGGCTGGAGGAATCTTTACTCAAGTGAAGATGCCCAAGATCCTGGATTTCGTGAGTCCCTGCCTGTCAATTCTGTGGCTACGATTAATGCCCTATGTATCTTTCAGAAACCTCTGAAAGAATCGCTAGCTACACCGGAAATCCTGATGACAGATTTTGCCAAATTTGATCGCCCTACTGTTCTTCATGCTGGCTTCCAGGCTCTATCGGAATTTAGGACAAGGAATGGACGCCTACCGAGACCGCGCAACGAGGAAGACGCCTTAGCAGTTATTGCCCTGGCTAAGTCTCTGGACTCCGATGCAGACGAGAAGATCCTCAAAGAGCTGGCATATCAGGCCACTGGCGACCTCTCCCCTATGAATGCCGTTCTTGGTGGATTCGTAGCTCAAGAAGTGCTAAAAGCTTGCTCTGCAAAGTTCCACCCCACCTTCCAACACATGTATTTTGATTCGCTGGAGTCGTTGCCAAATGTCCTACCCACCGAAGCAGAATGTCAACCATTGGGTTCCAGATATGATGGTCAAATCGCCGTCTTTGGCAAGACTTTCCAGGAGAAAATCCAGAACCACCGTCAATTCCTCGTCGGATCTGGCGCTATTGGTTGCGAAATGCTGAAGAACTGGAGCTTGATGGGCGTTGGCTCTGGGCCTAACGGCATTATACATGTTACCGACTTGGACACCATTGAGAAGAGCAACCTGAACCGTCAATTCTTATTCCGAGCTAAGGACCTGGGCAAATTCAAGGCTGAGGTTGCAGCCGTAGCTGTTGCTGAGATGAACCCAGATCTGAGTGGCAAGATTCTCGCTAAGCAGGAACCTGTCGGGCCTGCGACGGAGAGTAGGTCACGCTTCTTGCTTTATTAGAAGGTAACTTATAAGTGATTTAGATGTCTATGACGAGGCATTCTTCGCCGGTATTGATGGAGTCACAAATGCACTCGACAATATCAAAGCTCGTAAGTGCAAACATGTTCGTTGGCAGTCGTAGTGCTCACGTAAATCCAGGTCTCTATATGGACCAACGTTGCGTCTTCTACCGCAAACCATTACTGGAATCGGGTACATTGGGGACAAAAGGAAATACGCAAGTAATCATTCCAGATCTTACGGAATCTTATGCGTCATCGCAAGACCCACCAGAGAAGCAGACCCCTTCTTGTACAATCAAGAGCTTCCCTAATGCAATCAATCATACAATCGAAGTACGTCCCCCCAATGTGCTTCAAAGAACCATGTTCACATTTATATTTCAGTGGAGCCGGACGACGTTCGACAACTTCTTCGTCAAGCCTGCTCAAGCTGCGAACGCTTACCTGTCTGAACCCAATTACCTTGAGACCGCGCTCAAGCACTCTGGACAACAGACGGAGCAGATCGAGCAAATTGTATCCTTCTTGGTCACAAATAAGCCTTTAACACTCGAAGAGTGCATCATTTGGGCTCGTCTGCAGTTTGAACGGGACTACAATAACGAAATCCGACAGCTTTTGTTTAGTTTACCGAAAGATGTGCTGACCAGCACTGGACAACCGTTCTGGAGCGGTCCCAAGAGAGCTCCGGATCCGCTTACCTTCAACTCAAACGAGGTATTTTATCCATCTGACCAATGCTCTGCTCATATAACTTATTTGTTGACTTAGCCTGCACATCTGGATTATATCATTGCTGCTGCCAACCTACACGCATTCAACTATGGTCTTCGTGGTGGAACTGATCCTGCATTCTTCCGCAAAGTGGCCGACTCTGTCATCGTACCCGAATTCACCCCAAAGAGTGGTTTGAAGATCCAGGTGAACGAGAATGATCCTGTCCCTCAAGCTGGTGGACCTCCTCCTGGTGAGCACGTTGTGACCGACCGCAAGTCGTTGGCTAACGACAGTATACCTCAGATGAAGACCTCGAAGATCTCAAAAAGAAACTGCCCTCGCCTTCGTCTCTGGCTGGATACCGCCTGAACCCCTGTGAGTTCGAGAAGGATGACGACACCAATCATCACATCGACTTCGTCACCGCGGCTTCGAACCTTCGCGCCATGAACTACGGTATCAATCCCGCAGACAAGCATACCACGAAGCAGATTGCTGGCAAGATCATTCCGGCTATTGCGACTACCACCTCACTCGTCACTGGTTTGGTTTGCCTCGAGCTGTACAAAGTTATCGACATCAAGAACAAGCTCGAAGATTACAAGAACGGTTTTGTCAACCTTGCATTGCCATTCTTCGGTTTCTCAGAGCCTATCGCGGCCAAGAAATCGAAATACGGTAATGTGGAGTGGACGTTGTGGGATCGCTTCGAGTTCTCGAACAACCCTACCCTGAAGGACATCATCACCTACTTCGACAAGGAGCACAAGCTCAATATTTCCATGGTCAGCCAAGGCGTCAGCATGTTGTGGAACTCGTGGATCGGCAAGAAAAAGGTCAGGACATCGTTGGCCAGTAGCAACTTTCCACTAACCACTTTTCTACAGAGTGATGAGCGTTTGCCCATGAAGTTCAGTCATCTTGTCGAACACGTTAGCAAGAAACCTGTCCCTCCCCACGTCAAGACTCTCATCACCGAGGTCATGGTCACAGACGAGAATGACGAGGATGTGGAAGTACCGTTCATTGTTGTCCACATTTGAAGTGAAGAAGAATTGTACCAATTGTTGTAATACTACTGTCATGTCAATATTCGCAGATTTTTATGTAGCTCCCTGTGGTTGCCATCAAATTACTTAGTTTCAAATCATTGCTGAAGGAAGCATGATGTATTGTATCCACACCCAGTTACCAACTGAGGATATATCAACAAGTAGTGCATAACTAAAACTTCCCTCCATGTAAGATCGTGTTCGACGAGTACGAGGGTAAAAGGAGGAGGGCGGATGTGAGGAAGATCGAAGGAGGTGTGAGACATAATGAGACGGAGTAATTTAGGAAGGGGTTGAAGGCGGAATGTAATGTGGTATGAGGGGGATAGCGTAGTCCTATAATGGACCACTTCGTATAGAGAGAAGAAAGATGAAGCGCAAAGAAAACGTATTTTTGTGCTTTTCTGATGGTCGTATAACTGTAGACGCCATGAGGATCGAGATATGAGAAAGACGAAGACGCGACGTGAGAAGTGGTCGTGAAAATATGGGTCGGTACCAAACGACAATGACGGAGGGTGGTAGGGATGAAGATTAGTGTGGGATAATGAGACGGATAAATACCGAACAATGCAAAGCTTGTGTGCAGACAGGGACAAAAGAAATTAAGACCCGAGGAAGATTGACATGCCAAGATGGATGGACGATGAAAGATTATCGATGATGCACGCAAACTCTGTGCAAAGAGTTCGAATAAAAAGAGAGTCCAATGCAAATGACACGAAGAAGAATCCTGTGTAAGCGGCAGGGCTTCAAGAGGCTCTTCCTCTCGGATGGGTCGGATCGCTGAAGCGGTGGTGGATGTCGAACCGGGAAAGCACGGAAACGACAGTGGTGAGACGGGTGTGGTGTATGTGATGAACCCTGTAAAACCGATGCAGAGGGGATGCCGAAAGCGATATAAGCGACAATGAAAAGTGATGATGACAGCAGCAGACTGATGGAGACGCCCATATTCACAGGATGAGGACGTGTGGAAGATGAGAAATAGTACAACGTGCGATGACGGAGATGGAGTCTTGAGACATAAAGAAATGGGAACTAGTCCGCGATCTAACAGAAATGAGATGCGGCCGCGGAATGCTTGTCGAGCGTAGTGTAGTGTCGATGACGATGATGACTGATGACGAAGAAAACGGAATCTAGATGGGAGAAATTGGGGCCGCGCGCGGGTGGGAAGAGTTGAGCTCCTGAGCTTTCAGAAGCGATATGAATGCGACAAGCATCTACCAGGTGGGTTGCATGCCAACAGCGGGGATAGGGACGAAAGCAGGGCCATTGTAGGGGAAATGGGGTGCGACGTCCATCCACCGCGACTCCATCTCGAGAATGGGAATGTGCTGCTCGCCCGCAGCCATGCGAAGATCATTACGCATATAGTCAAACCTAGCCTGTGAATACGACCGCATGTGATTGCGCGAAGCATTATCCTGATCGTAAGAAAGTGATTGAGTGCGTGCGTGGGGATGAGCGACAGATGCGTGTGCAAAGGGGTTATACGCCGGCTGACCGACGCGGAAGATCGACGGGAAGTCGTACACATAACCGGGCTGCGGCTTCGGCTGCATATATGCGGCAGGAGGGTTCCAGGTCTGGTTAAACGCGACGTCTTGAGGATGGTACGCTGCCGTAGCATGAGGTGCCTGTACGGCAACATAGTGCCCACTGGAACGGTTCCTATCTCTAAGAATAGGCTCATCACCAGCAGGGCTCCACTTGGCCGGGGGAGGCAGCACCTTGATAGGCGCGGGCTCAGACGCGCCCCAGTTTTCGGCTGAAGCACGGCGCTGCACACTCTGGGACCCTAGTTTGCTTGCACGGCGCTTCGGCAGATAGTCCTCTTTCAGAGGACCATCTTCATCCAGATCAATCTCCGAGATATCTATGGCCATCGCGGCCTCCTTCTCCGTTCTTTCGCGCAGTCTGTCCTCGAGACCGAGGAAGATGGGCTGCGGAAGACCACCAGATTGCTTGCAGGTAGCCGGCGCCTGAATGATTTCCTCGATCGAACGCCTCACGAGGGAGTGAGGGTTTGAGGAGGGTCTAGAGATCGGCTGTGGGCGACCAGCAGGCGCCAAGGAGACGTGATACGTGATGACGTGGGTGAGCCATTGGGACCATTGCACATTTGTGACTGACAAATCGTAGTTGTAGATGTCGAGCGCGAGTGATTCCAGTAGGTTCAGAGTCTGAACAGGAATATTGGAGATAGAGTGCCTGTAGAAGATGCATATATGAGTATCACAATAGACTAAAGAAAAAAATGAACGTGCATACCAGGTCTTGTTGCTGAACGTGTGATCGTCCAACCATTTGTTCGCCAACATACAACCGAGAACCACAAGGCGGAACGGAGCGCTGTTCTCAAGCGCTTCACGTTCAAAACCGTTCTGGTTCTCACCTAGGAACTCAGCCCTGAATGCCTTCTCCTTCACAAACTCCGCACCAAGGGGGGCAGCACCAAAATAGACTGGGAGCCTAACCATGTACCATACCGCGAGGTACACTGCTGAGGGTTGGAGAAGTGTGGAGAGAAGAAGATTGTGAATCGAAGGCGCCAAGTAGCTTGGTGCGGCAACAGGGTAAGGACCGGTACTCATCCTGTAAAGAAATTTGAAATTAGTGAGATGAAATTTTATGAATGAAGATTGATGACATACCCGGGTTGTGCGAAACCAGGCGGCAAACTAAAGCCCGTCGTGCATACCTTCCAGACGTAAGTGGCGACCCACTCAGCCAGCGGCTCCGAAAGCTTCTGGTAGTTGACGGTGGCACTAGGAGCCGCCGATGACTCTTGGATCGGATCTTGCTGCTTGGGGACGTCGGCGATGGATGGAAACACCGGCGCTGCCTGGTACGCATCCTGTTCTACCACAAGTCCACGATCGTCGTAATGATTGTTGAGCGAAGGGTAGCTGTGAGTAGTGGCGACAGCACGATCAACGAAGTCTCCAAAGGGCGTCAGAGGCTCCATCGGGCTCGAGCCGTCCTCGCCTCCGCTCGCAGAACCGGGTGAGTCCTCGAAGATAGGAGTGAAACCTTTCAGGTGGTAGGAGTAGGCCGAGTCTACGTCAGTCGGGTACGTGTTCTGGTGCAGATCTGCTCCATCTGAGTAGCCCCCGTCGTAGGCGGGGTAGGCGCTCGAGGACCACATCACGTTCGAGTCAAGCTGAGGTACTTCTCGACCTGAGCCAATAGTATCTCCCTGCACACTTCGGTAGTTACGGGCGAAGTCGCCACCTGCAACTACCTTCTGCTGGGCCCTATTGCGCATGGGCGGAATACACGCTTCAGCGTGTGCTCCTTTAATGACTGACGCGTTGTCCGCGGCAGTCAACCCTTTGAGAAAATCCTGCACGCTGGCCTGGTCCCTGTGTTGGGTCCTCTTCCAGGAAGGAAGAGTACCGTACGAGGGTGGCAGGCCCGACGGTGGGACCGGCAGGTTGTGAGTGGACTGCGTGTGACCTGGCGCACGAGTGGCGGGTTTGTTGACGGGGTGGGCGGACGGCTTGGTGAGACGAGGGACGGGAACTGGCATCTGCTGTGGGGGTATAGACGGGAGCCGAGGGCCAAATACACAAGATATGTGCAATTGGCGACCTGACTCTAGTCTACGTGGGGCTCCTTGTCGCAAAAGGAGCGGGAAGTAAGAGAGCGGCGAGGGTGGTTGTCGTAAGGGCTGTCGTAAACGAAACTGACGGTGGCGAGAAAAGCTTTGTGGCTAGTGGTGTTGGCAGACGCACAGCGAAGGCGTGCCTTTTGTTGTTGGTCTGGGTGTATCAAGCTTGTGTGTCCAAGTCCAGCTGGAAAAGACCTTTTGACTTGACCCGACCTGTGAGCTGCTCTCGAGAACGGCGGCGGCGGGAGGGGAATACCTTTCCAGTAGACCAACTGGCAGAGAGTCGATCCGCCTGGGGGTTGGAGATGACAAAATTCAACAGAGACCTCCCCTTATATAGCCCGCTTAGTCATCCATCTGCCATGCTCCGTGACAGGGCCCGACCTGACTCGCATCACATTGTCCCACAGATCTCATCGATGGATGAAAACAAACGTTTGAGTCTCAGCCGAGTCATCGATGGCCTTCCTTCCGCCCGCAGTGACGTCCGCCCAAGGGTCATATCTTTGTGAGCAGGCCTAGGCAAGCTCAATTGTCCAAGTACAACAATTTTATATCGTCGTCCGCTTTTGGGTCGTCGTCGCATGCTGACGGTTACAATTGCCTGAGGGCGCTTGCCGTGGTGCATGGAATTTACCGCGTCCTGCCACGGCAAAGATGTTATGTACCGCATGTGTCCGATATCGGCCAAGCTGCTACAGAAACTGGATCCCATCAAGCCTTATTATTTTTACCCCCTGGGGCCTGGTGATACTCGACACAACGCAGTGTTTATTTGAAGCATGCACAACGTACAATTCTGCGTGGAGCACAGTTCTGTACATGTTGCAGTCGAGTCTTCATATCGCCTACCCATTGACTTGATTTCTAATTCCACCCGTCCGCATTGGTCCATGCCTATTCTGCCGGTTACCAGCGGTTACCTCAGTTCTTCAAGGCGGCTTCGCCATGCGGCTAGTTTATAGATTGTTCGACTAATCGGCTATTTTTGCACAGATACGCATAACCGCAAACATGTTCTTCCCAGCTATCCCTGTCGCACCCCCAAATCAGACAGAACACGTCGCGTCGCGTAATATAGAAACGTGACTGTCCCTGTCCTCACGTGGATGGTCCCTTGTTTGTTCCAACTGATCCCGCACCGTATTTCCCTTGGCATACTGCTCTTATTGCAACTGACAGCCTGTCCTGCGTCTGTCTGTAGGCAATCATAACACACCTCAAGCCCACTGCCCAAATTCTATACAGCAGAATGAATGTCATGCAGGACAATGGAAACTCCCCCGCGGACTCGATAACATTGGGCCAACTCCGCGCGATGGTCGGAACGGCACCAAAACCAAAGGTGTTTTCAAATGTTACCGTTGAAGAAGTTGATGATTGACTAGATAAATCCTTTAGCAATCTTTGTTCGATTTCAAGTACGATGATGAAGATACGGTGATGAACGAGATCGAGGAATTTTATTCCTACATCGAGATGCCGCAGGTGGCTGAGAACATGAAAGCTTGGGAGGGTTCATTCCACCACGGCGCGTCACGATCGTTCTTGTTAACATGAGCATGGGCTAAGCCTGTATGCAATACTCACAGGTGAATGGACGAAAGCCACTTTGCAACAAAGACGTGCTTATGTCGAATTTCTAATCGAAAGCTTGGAACATCGCGACGCCGAAGTACGCTTCACCAACGCGCGTCGATTGTTCTACGTCCTCCAAGGTTCGTTCCTACATCTCAGCAAAACGCGATCCCGGTTCTATACTAAACACCACTACCACCCAACCTATCCAGGTACATTCGGAGAAACCGTCTCTCCCGAGCACCAGCTTCACTGGATATTCGAAAACTGCAAAGTCGTGCGCAACGCCAACGGCGTGAGCAGCATCATAGAAGCTATCAAGATTGCAGGGCACAAGCATGATCTACTATGGTGCATTCCTCGTCTTCTACCCATATCACCGCCGGTATCATTTATTGACTGTTGACTTTTCGACCCTACAATTTTCCCAATTTATTCATCCACTGCTACAGTAACCTGACAGACCAAGACGCTGCGCACCTACACATCACCCTCCAAGAAAAGGCCGATCTCATCGAGGAGGTCCTGACGGAAGTCTCGGTATATCTCGGCATGCTTTATCATCTGATAGAGGTCTTCAAGGGGCATGATGACTTTGCGGATGAGCTCAGTGAGTCATTTCATATTTCTAAAAAGTCACGGACATGGGAGAAGCTAACTGCGGCATGGTGGATTAGTGAGCCTGGATCCACCACTGCCTGTGTACCTATTCAATGTCGTGTCCAGCTTGCGTGACAAAACTGCGAAAGGCTATCCGATCAAGAAGGTTCGTTTCAGTGCCGCCCAATTGCGCTCTAGACAATGATTAACTGCGAACGCAGCTGCTCCTTGTGCTATGGAAGACACTCCTAACATGCTGGGGCGGTGTGCGCGACCACATTCGTGTCAAGAAATTAGCGCGCGAGCTTGCAGGCCTTCCCACTGCTTCTGAAGGCTGTAAGCCAACCCAATCAACCTCTTCCCATTAGCACCTGTCTAATAACCGCAACAGACAAGATCAAATCCTCCCCTCTGGACATCGAAACATTCCGCACCGAAACCTCCGTCAAATACCCCACATTCACCGCATCTCCCGACCCCGCGCCTTCCCTCGTCGATGTGCCCATATCCCGCATCGCCAAACCAGCCCAACTCACCACACGCCTCGCCAAAGCCTACTCCCCCATCCCTATCCGACATCACTACCACCATGGGGACGATGATACCTCACAAGGGCTTGCGCAGGGTATGGGCTCGCAATTCCACCCTGGGATAGGCCATAACGGCTTCAGACATAATCCACAACCAGCCACACCTGCCCCATCACCACCGCCCTCACCCAAACCGAAGAAACAACAGTACCAGACAGACCAAACGAGGCCGTTTTTATTCCCGTTCTCAAAAAATCAGTTTGGGAAGAGTAATAGGCTGATACCGTTTGCGATTGATGAGGCGGATAAGTTGTATAATAAGCATATGTATATCAGTCTGGCGCTGTCGCAGATGTGGAGGACGAGGGAGGATTGTATGACTGCGGAGAGTGGGCTGGAGAGGATGCCAGGGACAGAGGCGGAGTTTAAGTCGTCGACTTTTATTCCTGAGGTGAGGAATTTCCCTGTTGTCT
>Ga0247741_1000321_pt1 | contig 29135 bp, 25 predicted proteins | sample UWRJL213509R2_FD_180945 | JGI IMG/M metagenome (GOLD analysis project Ga0247741, IMG submission 180945) | Plant litter microbial communities from Arlington Agricultural Research Station in Wisconsin, United States - UWRJ-L213-509R-2 | ecosystem: Environmental > Terrestrial > Plant litter >... | reverse complement strand
GATTGCCGATCTCGCCGCCGACTTCCTGACCGATCCGGTCAAGGTCGAAGTCACGCCTCCGGGCAAGGCTGCCGACAAGGTCGAACAGTATGTTCACTTCGTCAACGCAAGAACGACAAGACAGACCTCCTGAAGAAGTCGCTCTCCGAAAACCCCGATGGCCGCGCCATTGTCTTCCTGCGCACCAAGCATGGCGCCGAGAAGCTGATGAAGCATCTCGAAACTGTCGGCTACTCGGTTGCCTCGATCCACGGCAACAAGAGCCAGGGCCAGCGCGAGCGCGCCCTCAAGGCCTTCAAGGACGGCGACATCAAGACGCTGATCGCCACCGACGTTGCCGCCCGCGGCATCGACATCCCTGCTGTCAGCCACGTCTACAACTACGACCTGCCCGAGGTTGCCGAAGCCTACGTCCACCGCATCGGCCGCACCGCCCGTGCCGGCCGCGACGGCATCGCCATCGCCTTCTGCGCACCTGACGAAACCCGCCTGCTGCGCGACATCGAGCGCCTGATGAGCATCAACATCGCGGTTGCCAGCGGCGAAGCGCCGGCCAACATGAACGGCACCCCGAAGCGCGGCAACGGCAATGGCAACGGTCACCGCGGCCAGGGTCGTGGTGGCGAAGGCCGTGGCGGCGAGAACCGTGGTGGCGAAGGTCGCCGTGATGCACGCGCCGGTCGTCCGGAACGTCGTCCGCGTCCGGAAGCCGGCAACGAAGTCCGCGCCACCGAGGAACGCCGCGAGCGTGCTCCCCGTCCGGAGCGCCGGACCGAGCGCAACGAGGACTTCCGCGGCCAGCGCCGTGGCGAGGCTGCGCCGGTAACGGCAGGTCCCGACAACGATCTGGCCACGACTTCCGACTTCCGTTCGGCAGGTCCGGCCCGCAAGGCGCAGCGCCCGCAGCCGCATGGCAACAATGCCAATAGCGGCGACGCCAACCGTCATCATCCAGGTGGTGGCGCCCGCAGCGCACCGCGCAACGGTCAGGGCCGTCCAGCCCGCAAGCCCGGTGAAGACCGCGGCGCACAGGCCAATGCCGGCGGCGAACGCCGCGAAGGCAACGGCGGCAATCGCCGCGGTGGCCCATCGCGCGGCGGCAATGGCGGCCAGCGTCGCGAACGCGCATAAGCGTTCGGCTGAATATTACGAGACAGCGAACGGCGGGAGCGATCCCGCCGTTTTTTTATTGCAGCGGCTGACCGAGCAGCGGCGTCGGTAACGTCTATTTAAAGTTTCATTCCGCTTGGCCCGGCCGGTTGCCGAAACCGCCTCCGCCCACAATTGAATCGGATCTCGCGCGGAAAATAATCATGTGCTCATGTTTTAAGCGCCAAAAAACAATTGCCGTTCCGAACGGCGGCGCTACTTCCCGGTAAATGCTCAGTTTTTCGGCTGTCTTGGGCAGTAGAGACGATTTTACGAATCTTCGTCGCCAACTGAGCATGGTTCTTGCATTGCTTCCTGCGTTGTACTCAAATGAAGAAAAAAGGGGAGCCACACCTTTGGCATTTGACGAAATGATCACCGGGGACGAAAGTCCGCGACAGCCATATGGAAAATACTTTGAGTGGTACAATAATCAGGATCGAGCCCATCTGATTGCCAAGTCCCGGGACGCGGAAAACATCTTCCGCAAGACCGGCATCACCTTCGCGGTCTACGGCCACGAAGACTCCTCCGAAAAGCTCATCCCCTTCGACATCATCCCGCGCGTCATCTCTGGTCGCGAATGGCGCAAGCTGGCGCAGGGTATCGAGCAGCGGGTGATCGCGCTCAACGCCTTTCTCGACGACATCTATCACAAGCAGGAAATCATCCGTGCCGGCCGCATCCCGCGCGCCCTGATCGAAAACAACGTGGCCTTCCTGCCCGAGATGATCGGCTTCCGCCCGCCGGGCGGCGTCTACACTCACATCGTCGGCACCGACATCGTGCGCACCGGCGAGGACCAGTTCTACGTTCTGGAAGACAATGCGCGCACGCCGTCGGGTGTCAGCTACATGCTGGAAAACCGCGAAACAATGATGCACATGTTCCCGGAACTCTTCCACGAGAACAAGGTGCGCCCGGTAGAGGACTATCCCTATCTGCTGCGCCAGTCGCTGGCCTCCCTCGCCCCTCCCGGCTGCAAGGGCAAGCCGCGCGTCGCGGTGTTGACACCGGGTATCTACAACTCGGCCTATTACGAGCACTCCTTCCTCGCAGACACCATGGGCGTCGAGCTGGTCGAGGGCTCGGATCTACGGGTCATCGACGGCAAGGTGAAGATGCGCACCACACGCGGCTACGAGGGGATCGACGTGCTCTACCGCCGCGTCGACGACGACTTCCTCGATCCGCTCACCTTCCGCCCGGATTCGGCGCTCGGCATCCCCGGCATCATGGACGTCTACCGCTCCGGCAACATCACCATCGCCAATGCGCCGGGCACCGGCATCTGCGACGACAAGGCGATTTATTCCTATATGCCCGAGATCGTCGAGTTCTACACCGGCCGAAAGGCGCTGCTCGAAAACGTGCCGACCTGGCGCTGTTCCGAGGCGTCCAGCCTGAAGTACGTGCTGGAGCATCTGGAAGAGCTGGTCGTCAAGGAAGTCCATGGTTCCGGCGGCTACGGCATGTTGGTTGGCCCGACGGCGTCGAAGAAGGAGCGCGCCGACTTCGCCGACAAGCTGCGCGCCAAGCCCAACAACTACATCGCCCAGCCGACGCTGGCGTTGTCGACCGTGCCGATCCTGGTCAACAAGGGCATCGCGCCCCGCCACGTCGACCTCCGTCCCTACGTGCTGGTCTCCGACAAGGTGCAGATTATTCCGGGCGGGCTGACCCGCGTGGCGCTGAAGCAGGGCTCGCTGGTGGTCAACTCCAGCCAGGGCGGCGGCACCAAAGACACCTGGGTATTGGAGGATTGATCTGATGCTCGGAAGAACCGCAAACGGCCTCTACTGGATGTTCCGTTACATCGAGCGCGCCGAAAACATCGCGCGCCTGATCGACGCCGGCATCCGCATGTCGCTGACGAGAAGCAGCGGCAGCGACGACAACTGGGACGGCGTGCTGCAGAGCGCCGGCGTCCGCGAGGCCTATGACGAAGGCCACGCCAAGCTCACCGGCGCCGACGCCATCGACTACCTGCTGCGCGACCGCAACAACCCGTCGAGCGTCATGTCCTGCGTCGATTCCGGCCGCAACAACGCCCGCATGGTGCGCACCGCGCTGACCCGCGAAACCTGGGAAGCGACCAACGAGTTCTGGATCGAGCTCAAGGATCTGCTCTCGAAACGCCTGAAGCCTGCCGACCTGCCGCAGGCGATCGACGTCATCAAGCATCGCGCAGGGCTGATCCGCGGCGCGCTGCACGGCTCGATGCTGCGCAACGAACTCTACAACTTCGCCCGCATCGGCACCTTCATCGAGCGCGCCGACAACACCAGCCGCATTCTCGACGTCAAGTACTACGTGCTGCTGCCGGCGGTCTCCGCCGTCGGTACCTCGATCGACAATGTCCAGTGGGAATCGATCCTGCGCTCCGTCTCCGCCCACCGATCCTACAGCTGGGCCTATGACGGCGAGTATCGCGCCACCAACATCGCCGACTTCCTGATCCTCAACGGCCAGATGCCGCGCTCGCTGGCCTATTGCTACGAGAAGATCACCAGCGAACTCGGCCACCTCGCCACCGATTACGGCGAACGGCTGCCGGCCCATAAGACGGCGGAAGCCATTCGCCAGTCTCTGAAGACGCGCGCGATCAAGGACATCATGGATCAGGGCCTGCACGAATTCCTCGAGGACTTCGTCTCACGCAACAACCAGCTCGGACAGGAAATTTCCGACGGTTACCGGTTCTACGTATAGGCGGGTCGATACATGAAACTGAAGATTAGCCACGTCACCGAATACCGCTACGACGAGCCGACGGCCTTTTCGCTGCAGCGCCTGCGCCTGACGCCGCCGACGGTGCCGGGCCAGACCGTGCTCAACTGGTCGCTCAACGTCGAGGGCGCCAAGCCCGAGGTCGAGTACGATGACCAGTTCGGCAACCACGTCAACCTCGTCTCTCAGCAGGGCGAGCAGCAGGTGACGCGCATCGTCGCCGAGGGCGAGGTCGAGACCGAGGATAGAAACGGCGTTATCGGCGTTCACACCGGCTTCTGCCCGCTCTGGCTCTTTCTGCGCGATACGCCGAAGACCAAGCCGGGCAAGCTGGTGAAGGAACTGATCAAGAGCGTCAGCGGCGACAACGACCTCGGCCGCATGCACGCGCTGATGGCCGCGATCCATGAGACGGTGAACTACATTCCCGGCAGCAGCGACGTCGAGACATCGGCTGAGCAGGCGCTGGAGAAGAAATCGGGCGTCTGCCAGGATCACGCCCACATCTTCGTCGCCGCCGCGCACGCGCTGAACATCCCGGCCCGCTACGTCTCCGGCTATCTGATGATGGAAGAGAAGATCGAGCAGGCGGCGACGCATGCCTGGGCGGAAGCCCATATTCCCGGCCTCGGCTGGGTCGGCTTCGACCCTGCCAACGAGATCTGCCCGGACGAACGCTATGTCCGCGTCGCCACCGGCCTTTGCTACAAGGATGCAGCACCGGTCTCCGGGATGCGTATCGGCACGCCGGGCGAGAAGCTCGAAGTCATCGTCAAGGTTGCGGACCAGGGACAAAGCCAGAGCCAGACCCAGAGCTGAATTGCGCCTGCCCTTCGACCGGCATCGCAAGTCCATCGCCGACGATCTCGTCGGTCACCACGTCGAACTGTGCTAGCGTTGCCGGGCCGAAGGCCGTGGAGATTGCGACGTCGGTGGCATCACGCCCCGTCGCCATCAGGATGCGGCCGATGCGTGGCGTGTTGTGGCGGGCGTCCACCGTATGCCAGTGACCGCCGAGATAAACCTCGAACCAGGCGCTGAAATCCATCGGCGCCGGATCCTTCGGCACCCCGATATCCCCGAGATAGCCGGTGCAATAGCGGGCCGGGATGTTCATGCAGCGGCAAAGCGTGATCGCCAGATGCGCGAAATCGCGGCAGACACCGGTGCGGTCGGTATAGCCGCCATGCGCGGTGCGCAGGAGATCGGCATTCATGTAGTCGAAGCGGATGTGGCCGTGCACGAAGTCGGCGATCGCCTGCACGCGCGCCCAGCCGAGCGGCGTATTCGAGAAATGCGACCAGGCGAAATCGCCCAGCCGATCGGTGTCGCAATAGCGGCTGCCGAGCAGGAAGACGAGCACCTCGTCGGGCAGATCCTTGATGTCGTGCTGCACGGCATCGTAGGGCACAACGTCAGGCTGACCGCTATCGTAGATGTCGAACTCGGTCGAAATTGTCGTCAGGCCGGGTGGCGCGACGATGCGGGTGCAGGCATTGCCGAAATCGTCGGTATAGCCCCAGGCATCGATCGGCTGATTGAACGTCAGCACCTGATCTGTCAGCAGATCGACCCGCCGCGAGGGATGGATATTCAGCACCAGAAGCATCGGCGTCGGCTGCACGCATTGATAGCCTATCGTGAAACCAGCGTGGATCTTCATGTCGCATCCTTTTCAAAGCAGGGTGAAACCGACCGCGTCGGCCATCAGGGAACGTCAGACATCCCGATCGGTTCCACGTATTCTGCCCGTTATGCGAACGTCAGGGCTCGGTGGTCACATTGACCTGCACAACCATGTCGTCGAAATCATCAGCATCGCCGTCGTAGCTGCCCCACAGCGGAATCGCCTGGCGCGGATCGCGCGCAACGCCGACGCGGATCAGGTCGCGGTTGCCAACGATGCCGTTGGTCGGATCGAACTCCACCCAACCGGCGCCGGGCAGATAGACCTGGCACCACGCATGCGTCGAGCCGCCCCCAAGCGTCTGCGATCCGTCGCGGTCGGGCACATAGATATAGCCGGTGACGAAACGGGCGGCAAAGCCCAGCGAGCGGGCCGCCTCCATCATCAACAGCGCGAAGTCGCGACAGGTGCCTTGCCGGCGCTGCAGCGTCTGCACCGGCGTCTGCGTGCCGCGCTCGACCCGGCGCGCGTAAGCGAAGCTCTGGCGGATCGAGAAGCACAGCGTCATCAGGATATGGCCGGTCTGCCCGGACGCGCCGGGGCCGACGAACTGCCGCGCCCAATGCGCCACCTCACCGTCGGGATCGTCGTAATAACGCGCGATCGAACAGCGCAGGTCCGGCAGTTCTTCCTCGTCATAGGAAAAGGGGTAGGTCAGCGCCTCGCTGTCCATCTCGAAATGGATCGGCACCTCGGGCGTGTGGTCAAGCCGGATGTTGGTCTCGAAACGCAGGTGATCCGAAGGGCCGGCCATATCGACCAGCGCGATGCAGTTGCCGAAGAAATCATGGATCCACCGCACCTGCGCCGGTTTCGGCACGATCACCATCGTCGCATCGAGCAGCCGCTGATCGAAACTGTCGCGCGGCCGAAAAAGCACGCGATGCTGGCCGAACGCGACAGGTCGCTTGTAGGTGTACTGCGTCACGTGTCTGACGGAGAAAATGGTCATGCTGCCCTCGCCCGTCGCGATCGGCCCAACAGACGGGAATCACGCGGAAGCGCAGTCTAGTCGAATTCCGGTATCCGACCCGACTGAAAAAGAATGATCGACGGCCCCTGCTCGCCGATCGTCACATTGGCCTCGCGGCTCCAGACGACGACGCCTGCATAATCATTCACCATCGTTTCAGCGACGTAGACGGCTGTATCTTCTGCCTTCATTCTCCGCGGCTCGAAGGCATGCACCAATGCCCCGCTATTGTCGATGTTGAACGCACTCAGCACGATCAATTTCCGGACTCCTGGCATGACGCTCTCCTGATGCGGTAACGTCAAGGGGGCCACATTCGTTCCGCAGGAATGCGTAGCGACGGACGAAAGCGGGCGCCACCGCAGGTCGTCGCGGCGATCGCATTTCGGCCTCGGATCGGTGTAGTCTCAATGATCAGGAATATCGGGAGATTGCCATGCCGGAGATCGGATTGACCGCGCTGTACCGCGCTTACATCGACTGCCTGAACAACCGAGCCTGGCACGATCTCGGTCGCTATATCGCCGAGGATATTGCCTATAACGGCAACACGATTGGACTTGACGGCTATCGGCAGGCCCGCGAGGCGGAATTCCGCAACATCCCCGACCTGCATTTCAAAATCCAGATGCTGATCGCCGACGACACCACCATCGCAAGCCGCCTCGCCTTCGACATCACTCCACGTGGCGAATTTCTCGGCCTGCCGGTCAACGGCCGCCGGATTTCGTTTGCCGAGAACGTGTTCTACGAATGCGAGAACGACAGGATCGCGAAAGTGTGGTCGATCATCGACAACGTGGCAGTGGCGGCACAGCTTTCTGGCCGTTGAGCGCGCGAGAAGCGACGCTCATCTGCTTTACGCTAGACTACGCTATCGTTTGTCTATCAGCGTCCTCAACTTGCCGCCTTGTCGAGAAGCTCCGCGTCCAGTGCGGCCTTCTCGTTTCTATTGGCATTCATCATCGGCGTGAGAACGGCCTCGATCATCTCGATCCGCTGCTCGCGCCGCTCAAGCATCTTGTTGCGGCCCCGGCTTTCATGGGCCTTGGCCTGCCTGCTCGCCTGCAACTGTTCGACATAGACGCCATCGGACGTCTTGTTCGAAAGCCGGTCGAAAATCCAGCAGAACGACGACGGCAGCGCGCCGACCGTCCATTGCGGACTTGCGCTCAGGCTATCCTCATTGAGGATATGCTCGAGAACCACCTGATCCCATATGTCTGGATCTCGATCGCAGCGCTCTTTCCAGACCTCCAGCAGACGCAGCGTCGCCGGCGTGTCGCTCAGCAGGATCGTTGCCGAGATTACCCGGCCTTTTTCCCGATAGACGGCGATATCGCAATCGTAGTTCTTCAGCACCGGCCAGGGATCCCGGTGGAACACCGCGTCCACATCGACATAAAGGAGCGGACCGCGGTGCGCCTTGCGCACATCGAGAAGGAACGTCGGCTTGAGTGCGGCATTGCGAACCCAGCTACCGGCGCTATCGACCGCCGTGGTGTGAACATTGAGCCCGAGGCGCTTGGCGGACGCCTCCATCCGCGATGCCTCGTGCTCGTACATCGAGTTCGACGTAAAGAAGCCGACGATATCGCCCGAGCCGGCATCAGAGGCCTGTACGATCTCCGCATCCGTTGGAAATGATATGAGATGATTGCGGTACTTGGCGGGAGATGTACTGAAAAAATCAAATAGCCGATAGAGCAGTTTCTTGTTCGTCAATGGGAAGAACTCACTAAAGCCAGATGTTGAATGTGCTTTGCATATATTGAATGCATTTTAGATTGGCCTCGTCGCGGCCAGCTCCCTCGATCGTAGCGAGGAAAAGTGACGAGAAATTGTGGGCATCGGTTGTCATCGGCTCCTCGATGCCGGCCGGCAGCCAGATCGGGATACCCTTGAGGGCAAGCATCCCCGACAGCCAGACGTCATCGACCGCCCAGATGACCTCGGGAATGTCGTAGGCGATATCGTCGAAAAATTCCGGCCGCACGACGACGCCGCCAAGCCCCTGGAGGATATCGGCATAGCCGCCCTCGACAATCAGACTGCGCATCGGCTTCGGCTTGCTCGAACCGAAGACCACCGTCGAAATCTTGTGGCCAAGCCGGCTGACGCGAAGCCCCGGATCGAACTTACGCCGACGCAATGCCCGGGGTGCGAAAACCGAAGGCTTGCCTGCCTCTGGAGACATTTCCTTGCCGATCAGCGCAACGCATTCCGATGGTCGCGCGTGCTGTGCCGCAAACAGTTGCGATGACCAGTCGGGTGCGAAAACCTTGTCGTCGTCACAAAACAGGATCTGCGCGGATTTGCCACGAAGGTCTTTCGCCGCGAAAAGCACCTTCGACGCCGGCCCCATATCCTCTTCCGGTCGCACGATCGTTACGCCATCCGGCACCGCTGGAACGGACCCGTCATAGTCGGGAAAACGCCGGTATTGCTTCGGGATATAGAGCCTGATCTCATCGATCGGACCGCGCTGCTTGACGAGACTGTCGAGCGTTGATCCCAGCTTCGAGAAACGCGGAGGGATAGTCGATAATGAAATGATGCGCACTGAAAACTCGGTCGGAACATGGATGCCAGTCATTGGCGAGTGACCTGTGCACTGTGCCTTGCTCCCCGTCAACGCACATTTCCCGATGGCTGCATCCCGTTCGAGTGGGATCGCGAGGCTCTTCGGCTTGCATTCGGCACCTTCGAACCTCCAGCCAAACGTCGCAAAGCCATTCCAAAATCCTGAACCGCCCTACCCGGCCGCCGCCGGACTACCGGTTGTAAACCAACTGTTTGCCTAAGTGAGAGCTAAAGTGCCCATGGTAGCCTGCAGGTCTTGATGTATTGCGTCCGATACCACAACGTCAGCTTGTGGATCCCTTTCCGCGCCGATGACCCGTCGTGCGTAGGATCCATCTAGGCGGAGCACGATGACGGTCGTCAGGACGAGCAACAATCTATCCAAACCTTTGCTGCTGGCGGTAATCGGCGCATTGCTACTGTTTGTCGGGGTGATGCTCGGGCAGCGTCTGATGCCCCAGCCTCAGTCAGGCGGGCTCGAAGTGGCGGACTGGTCGTTGCGGGGAGCGGGGGACAAGGAGAGCTTCCATGGCCCGGAAGAACCGGCCGGCCGTCACGACAAGATGCCGTTCGTCCGCGCTCGGTTGATGCAGGACGCGATACGGCAGCGGGATTTTGCCGGTGCCACAAGGATCGCCGGCGAGACGCTAGCCGAGAGCCGGGCCAAGATCTGGACGCTCTATCCCTTCGCCGACTTCATCGGCAACGTCTCCGATCTCGGCGACGCTTCCTTCGAAGGCGCGCTCTCCACATGGGTCGATCAGGCGCCGCTCACCGCGCTTCCGCGCCTCGTCCGCGCCCAATATTATTATGAACTGGCATGGTCGCGGCGTGGTCACCGCTTTTCCACGGAGACGGACGAACAGGCGCAGGCAGCGTTTTCCAGTGCCCTGAGCAAGAGCGTCGAGGACATTCGCCGCGTGCTGGAACTGGAGCCCACCTCGGCTTACGGCCTCTACATGCAGGTGAAGATAATCGCCAGCTACGGCGCGACCACCGAACTTGCCGATGCACTCAATCAGGCGATCTCCGTCTATCCCGATTACATGCCGGCCTATGACACCGCGCTGTCGGGCACGCAGCCCAAATGGAGCGGCAGCATCGACATGATGTACGATCTGGTCGAGCGCTATGGCGCGAACGCCGAGGATGGATCGCCGCGGCAACTTTTGCCTCTCCTGCTCTACAAGTACCTGCTGATGTCCGCCGGCACGACCTGCTACCGCGAGCGCGGCGATGCCTACACCACATGCTTTCAGGATTTCATGAGACAGACCGTCCGGCCCGGTCTCGACGACAGCGCGGCCAAGGCGCTACTTGCATTCGGCCGCGCCAATGCGTTCGAAACCAACGCCGCGGTCAGCGACGTCCTGTCGGCGATGATATCGCAGTCGGGCGCTGATGCCTATGCTGGCCGGCTGCTCCAAGTCGCCGCCGACAGCTACGGCGTCGATCCGCGCCTGACGCAGACGCCAGCGGCGGATAACTTCATCATCGACAAACTCGTCGCCAGTTCCTGGCTGTTCAAGGGATTCTACGACAACGCCTTCACCAAGTACAAGGAGGCGCTGGAACATCTGCCCTCCGCCCGTTTCCCGACGCCCGAGCAGAGGGACATGGCCGTCGCCGATATCTACGAAACGCTGACCATGATGTATTCCAAGTCCGAACGACCGGCCGATATGATCGATGCCGCAACCGCGGCTCTGGCGCTGGATGGCAAGGCATCGAGCCGCATCTATCTGTGCTTCGGCAACTATCAGCTCAAGCGCTACGATCAGGCCGTCGAGGAATGCTCGAAGATCACCGCCGACCCGACCAGCGGCATCGAAGCCCATTACTGGCGCGCGCAGGTTTACAAGGCGATGAACGACGGCGACAAGGCAGCCGACGACTTCATCGTCGTCGCCAACTCGCAGGACAACCGCAGGGCCGGTGCGGTGATCGAGCTGTCGATGATCTATTTCGGCCGGAAGGACAACAAGGCTGCGCTCGATATCCTGAACAGATATCCCTTCCTCTACGACGCCGCCATCACCAGCAAGGACGACGTCGCCGTCGGCTACAACAATCGCTGCTATGCCTATATGGAGCTGGGCGACCTCAAGAAGGCGCTAGACGACTGCAACGCGTCGCTGCGCTACGGCAGCATTCCGGATGCCTTCAAGAAGAAGGAAGAACTCGTCGCCCGCCTGTCGCATTAAAGGTGCGCATCTCATGAGAAAGGCGGAGCTTTCGCCCCGCCTCTCGTAAACGCTTGCGTGCAAGGCGTTAGTGGCTGTCCTTGCCCACCGCGTTACCGCGACATCCCTTGAGGAAGTCGAGGTCGGCGCCGGTGTCGGCGCCTTCGACGTGCTGCTGGTGCAGGAAGGCGTAGCCCGACGTCGGCAGGTCGTGGTTCGGCTGCCATTCGGCCAGGCGGCTTGCCAGTTCCGCGTCGGAAATGTCGAGATGCAGACGGCGGTTCGGCACGTCGAGCTCGATCATGTCGCCGTTCTTCACGACCGCGAGCGGGCCGCCGACGGCGGCTTCCGGCGAGGTGTGCAGCACGACGGTGCCATAGGCGGTGCCGGACATGCGGGCATCGGAGATGCGCACCATGTCGGTGATGCCCTTCTTCAGCACCTTGGGAGGAAGTCCCATGTTGCCGACTTCGGCCATACCTGGATAACCCTTCGGGCCGCAGTTCTTCATGACCATGATGCAGGTCTCGTCAATGTCGAGACTATCGTCGTTGATCTTCGCCTTGTAGTCGTCGATATCCTCGAACACCACAGCGCGGCCGCGATGCGTGAGCAGATGCGGCGATGCGGCGGATGGCTTCAGCACCGCGCCCTTCGGCGCCAGGTTGCCGCGCACGACGACGATACCGCCCGACTGCGTCAGCGCCTTTTCGGCCGGCAGGATCACGTCCTCGTTCCAGTTGACGACGTCCTTGACCTCATCCCAGATCGTTTCGCCTGAGACCGTCAGCGCATCCTTGTGCAACAGCCCGGATTCGCCGAGACGTTTGATGACGACAGGCAGACCGCCGGCATAGAAGAACTCTTCCATCAGGTATTTGCCCGACGGCATCAGGTTGACGATCGTCGGCACGTCGCGGCCGCAACGATCCCAGTCGTCGAGCGTCAGGTCGATCCCGACGCGGCCGGCCATGGCGAGCAGATGGATGACGGCATTGGTCGATCCGCCGATCGCCGCATTGGTGCGGATGGCGTTTTCGAAGGCCTGCTTGGTCATGATGTCTGACGGTTTCAGGTCGTCCTTGACCATCTGCACGATACGGCGGCCGGTGAGCTGCGCCATCACCTTGCGGCGACTGTCGACGCCGGGGATCGCGGCATTGCCCGAGAGCGCCATGCCGAGCGCTTCGGCCATCGACGCCATCGTCGAGGCGGTGCCCATCGTGTTGCAGGTGCCGGACGAACGGCTCATCGAGGCTTCAGCTTCGAGGAACTCGGCCTGCGTCATCTCGCCGGCCTTCACCATTTCCGAGAACTTCCACAGATGCGTGCCGGAGCCGACGCGCTCGCCGCGGAAATAGCCGTTCAGCATCGGGCCGCCGGTGACGACGATCGACGGCAGGTCGACCGAGGCGGCTGCCATGATCAGCGACGGCGTGGTCTTGTCGCAACCGACGAGAAGCACGCAGCCGTCCATCGGCTGGCCGCGAATGGTCTCTTCGATCGAGAGTGCCGCCAGGTTGCGGTACATCATCGCGGTTGGGCGGAAGGTGTTTTCCGAGGCCGAGAATACAGGCACTTCCATCGGGAAGCCGCCGGCCTCCCAGACGCCGGCCTTCACCTTTTCGGCGAGCTCGCGCAGATGGCCGTTGCACGGCGTCATGTCGGACCAGGTGTTGAGGATGCCGATGACAGGGCGTCCGTCGAACAGGTCGTGCGGGTAACCCTGGTTCTTCATCCAGCCGCGGTGATAGATGACGTCACGGCTGGTGCCGCCGTACCATTCCTGCGACCTCAGCTTGCGCGGCCATTCCGCTTTCTTAAACATTGTCTCTGTCCTTCAGAAGCGCCGAGCCGCCCTCGCGACGGCCCGGATCGCCAGTTGTGCGTCAGGCCAGCGTGTAGCTGGTCTTGACCGTTGTGTAGAATTCAGCCGCGTATTTGCCCTGCTCGCGCGGACCGTAGGACGAGCCCTTGCGACCACCGAACGGAACGTGAAAATCGACGCCCGCCGTCGGCAGGTTGACCATCACCATGCCCGCTTCGGCATTGCGCTTGAAATGCGTCGCATGCTTCAGGCTGGTTGTCGCGATACCAGAGGACAGGCCGAACGGCGTATCGTTGGCGGTCGCCAGCGCCTCTTCGTAATCCTTGACGCGGATGACCGAGACGACAGGTCCGAAGATTTCTTCGCGCGAGATGCGCATCTGGTTGGTCGCTTCGGTGAACAGCGTTGGCTGCAGGTAGAAGCCGGGCGTGTCGCGGGTGATCAGCTCGCCGCCGAACGCCAGCTTGGCGCCTTCCTTCTTGCCGATCTCGATATAGTCGGTGTCGGTCTTCAGCTGCTTCTCATCGACGACAGGGCCGATATGCGTGCCAGCCTTCAGGGCGTTATCGACAACAAGCGTCTCGAGCTTGGCGGTCAGCGCCGCGACGAACTTGTCGTGGATGCCTTCGGTCACGATCAGGCGCGACGAGGCGGTGCAGCGCTGGCCGGTCGAGAAGAAGCCGGAATTGGCGGCGGCCTCGACGGCGACATTGAGGTCAGCGTCATCGAGAACCACCATCGGGTTCTTACCGCCCATTTCCAGCTGGAACTTGCGGTTATGCTCGAGCGAGGCGGAAGCGACGCGCTTGCCGGTGCCGGTCGAGCCCGTGAATGTGATGCCCGCAACGTCAGGGCTGTCGAGCATCGCCTGCCCGACGACAGAACCCTTGCCCATGACGAGGTTCAATACGCCCTTCGGCAGGCCGGCGCGGTGGAGTATGTCGACGATCGCCCAGGAGCAGCCGGGCACAAGCTCGGCTGGCTTGAAGACGACAGTGTTGCCATAGCAGAGCGCAGGCGCGATCTTCCAGGCCGGAATGGCGATCGGGAAGTTCCACGGCGTGATGATGCCGATGACGCCGAGCGGGTCGCGTGTGATTTCGACGCCGATGTTCGGACGAACGGACGGGATGACCTCGCCGGCAAGGCGCAGCACTTCACCTGCGAAGAATTCGAAGATCTGGCTAGCGCGGATGGTCTCGCCGATCGCCTCGGGAAGGGTCTTGCCCTCTTCGCGGGCCAGCAGCGCGCCGAGTTCGTCCTTGCGGGCCATGATCTCGTCGCCGGCCTTCTTCAGGATGACGTGGCGTTCCCAGATGCCGGAGCGCGACCAGGCCGGAAAAGCGGCCTTTGCGGCAGCGATGGCGTTCTTCGCGTCTTCGGCGGAACCATCGGCATAGAGGCCGACGACTTCGTTGGTGTCGGACGGATTGATGTTCTTCGTCGCGTCCGAGCCGATCCATTCGCCGGCGATCAGGTTCTGATAAATGGTCATGGGCGCTACAAGCCTCCTTTACCGCTTATGAAAGAATGGCCCGACCGCAGAGGCCGCCGGGCCATGAGAGATTAGAGTTGCTTGACGATGATCTCTTCTTCGGCGTCGATCTTCAGCGGATTGCGCAGCGGCAGGCCGAATTCGGCGACCTCGATCTCGAACACGTCGCCCTCTTCCGTCTTGATGCCTTCGGCGAACGACAGCGTGGCGGTGCCGAACATGTGGACGTGAACGTCGCCGGGCACGCGGAACAGGCCATACTTGAAGTGGTGATATTCGAGGTTGGCGAAGGTGTGCGACATGTTCGCCTCGCCCGACAGGAACGGCTTTTCGAAGATCACTTCGCTTCCGCGCTTGATGCGCGAGGTCCCGCGGATATCGTCCGGCGCAACGCCGATGCGAATCTCGGGGCCGAAGCTTGCCGGACGCAGCTTGGAGTGCGCGAGGTAGAGATAGTTCTGGCGTTCGGTGACGTGGTCGGAAAACTCGTTCGACAGCGCAAAGCCGATGCGGAACGGCGTGCCGTCTTCCGCGATCACGTAGATGCCGGCCATCTCGGGCTCTTCGCCGCCATCAAGCGCGAAGGACGGGGAGACGAGCGGCGCGCCCGGGGCCGCGGCGCCGTAGCCGTTTCCCTTGTAGAACCACTCGGGCTGCACGCCCTTTTCGCCAGCCTTCGGCTTGCCGTTCTCAAGACCCATCTTGAACATCTTCATCGAGTCCGTGAGGGTTTCCTCGGCAGCCTCGGAGGTCTTCTTGTGCATGCTGTCGCGGGTCGCGGCCGAGCCGAGATGCGTCAGGCCCGTGCCCGTCAGATGCAGGTGCGCGGCATCCGGATGCGTCATCGGCGCCAGGAAGCGGCCTTCGGCATACGCCTTGTCGAGATCGACGGCTTCACCCAGGCCATGCGCCTCGATGACAGATACCAGCGACTTGCCACCATTTGCGGCTTCCAGGGCGAGCGCATAGACGCTGCCGGCATTATTGACGGCTTTCGCGGTACCGCCCGGCTCGCGCACGGCGACGACGATCTCTCCGTTCGAACCCTTGATCTGCGAAATAAGCACGGTCTTCATCCTTTTCGAAAACGCGGAGTATGCTCCGCCGCTCCGGCTCCCGAGGGAGCCGGATAGGTTGGTTCATGTGGCTGCGAATACATGCCGGCGCTTCCGCGCTCAGCCCTTGTTCTTGTTGTAGACGTCGAAGAAGACGGCAGCGAGAAGCACGAGGCCCTTGACCATCTGCTGGAAGTCGATGCCGAGGCCGACGATCGACATGCCGTTGTTCATCACACCCATGATGAAGGCGCCGATGACAGCACCGGTGATCTTGCCAACGCCGCCCGATGCCGAGGCACCGCCGATGAAGCAGGCCGCGATGACGTCGAGCTCGAAGCCGACGCCGGCCTTCGGCGTTGCCGAGTTCAGGCGCAGCGCGATGATCATCCCGGCGAGACCGGCCAGAACGCCCATGTTGACGAAGGTCAGGAAGCTGAGCCGCTCAGTATTGATACCGGAGAGCTTGGTCGCCTTTTCGTTGCCGCCCAGTGCGTAGATGCGGCGGCCGATCGTCGTCTTGCGGGTCACGAAGGCGTAGATCGCGATCAGCACCAGCATCACGACGAGAACGTTCGGCAGACCGCGATAGCTCGACAGCAGGTAGCCGATCCAGAGGATGGCGAGCGACACGATGACGTTCTGGACGATGAAGAAGCTCGTCGGTTCGACGTCGATGCCGTGGCTCTCGTTGACCTTGCGGCGGCGCCAGGCGAGGTAGAACAGGATGATCGGCAGGATGATGGTCAGGATCATCGAGGTCGACTGCACCGGCGTGCCGGCGATATCGATCATGTCGCCCGGCAGGAAGCCGGTGCTGATGACCTGGAATTCCTTCGGGAACGGCCCAATGTTCTTGCCGTTCAGCACGGTCAGCGTCAGGCCGCGGAACACCAGCATGCCGGCGAGCGTCACAATGAACGACGGAATGCGGTGATAGGCGATGAAATAGCCCTGCGCCGCGCCGATAAGGCCGCCGACGGCCAGGCAGATCAGCGCCGCCAGCCAGAAGTTCATGCCCCAGGAGACGGTGAAGATGGCCGCGAGCGCACCGACGAAGGCGACGATCGAGCCGACCGACAGGTCGATATGCCCGGCGACGATGACCAGCAGCATGCCCAGCGCCATGATGACGATGAACGAGTTCTGCAGCACGAGGTTCGTCAGGTTGACCGGCTTGAACAGAATGCCGCCGGTGTAGAACTGGAAGAACACCATGATCGCGACCAGCGCGATCAGCATGCCGTATTCGCGAATGTTACCGCGGATGTAGTCGGTAACGGAAACGACGTTGCTTTCCTCGGTTGTTGGGTTGACCGGCGTCATTGTTTCTTCTCCCCTGAGCGCATGATAGCGCGCATGATAGTTTCCTGGCTTGCTTCTCCCTTCGGCAGTTCGGCGACGATGCGTCCTTCATTCATGACGTAAATGCGGTCGCACGTACCGAGCAGTTCGGGCATTTCCGATGAGATCATCAGAACGCCCTTTCCATCGGCGGCAAGCTGGTTGATGATGGTATAGATTTCGTATTTCGCGCCAACGTCGATGCCGCGTGTCGGCTCGTCGAGGATCAGCACCTCCGGATCGGAGAACAGCCACTTCGACAGCACGACCTTCTGCTGGTTGCCGCCGGAGAGATTGACCGTCTCCTGGAACACGCCGGAAGAACGGATGCGCAGCTTCGAGCGATAGTCGGTCGCGACCTTCATTTCCCTGATGTCGTCGATGATATCGTTCTTGGAAATGCCGGCCAGATTGGCGAGCGAGGTGTTGTGCATGATGTTGTCGTTCAACACCAGGCCGAGATGCTTGCGGTCTTCGGTGACATAGGCGAGGCCCGCGTCGATCGCCTTGCGCACAGTGCTGGTATCGACGGCCTTGCCGTTGACCAGCACGTCGCCGGTGATCTTGTGACCGTAGGACTTGCCGAACACGCTCATCGCGAACTCGGTGCGCCCGGCGCCCATCAGGCCGGCGATGCCGACCACTTCGCCCTTGCGGACATGAACGTTGATGTCATGCAGCACCTGGCGGTCGCGATGCTGCTGGTGGAAGGCGTTCCAGTTCTTGACCTCGAGGATCGTCTCGCCGATCGGCACGGAGCGCGGCGGATAACGGTCGGCGAGGTCGCGGCCCACCATGTTCTTGATGATGACGTCTTCGCTGATCTCGTCGGTCCGACAGTCGAGCGTCTTCACGGTCATGCCATCGCGCAGAACGGTGATCTGGTCGGCGACCTTGCGGATCTCGTTCAGCTTGTGGGAAATGATGATCGAAGTGATGCCCTGGTTGCGGAACTCCATCAGGAGGTTCAGCAGCGCATCGGAATCCTTTTCGTTGAGCGACGCGGTCGGCTCGTCGAGGATCAGAAGCTTGACGCTCTTCGACAATGCCTTGGCGATCTCGACCAGTTGCTGCTTGCCGACGCCGATATCCGTCACCAGCGTATTCGGCGATTCACGCAGTCCGACCTTGGCGAGCAGTGTCTTGGTCTTGTTGAACGTCTGCTCCCAGCTGATGACGCCGTTCTGCGCGTTCTCATTTCCGAGGAAGATGTTTTCGCCGATCGACAGGTGCGGCACCAGAGCCAGCTCCTGGTGGATGATGACGATGCCGATCTCTTCGGAATCCTTCAAGGCCTTGAAGTTGCGCACGTCGCCTTCGTAGGCGATCTCGCCGTCATAGGTGCCGGCGGGGTAAACACCGGAAAGAACTTTCATCAGGGTCGACTTGCCGGCCCCGTTTTCTCCCACCAAAGCATGGATTTCACCCTGCCGAACCTTGAGGTTCACATTCTCAAGCGCTTTCACGCCCGGGAACGTCTTGGTGATGTTCCGCATTTCGAGGATTATATTGTCCATAGTCAATATCCAACGCCAGCGGCTAAAACACAGCGCGGCGATCATAAAATCGAAGACCGAAACCCGCAAGATGCGGGTTTCGGCCGACTTGGAACAGATTACTTCAGCTGGTCAGCCTTGTAGTAACCGCCTTCGACGAGGATCTTCTCGTAGTTGGTCTTGTCCACGGCTACCGGCGTCAGCAGGTAGGACGGGATGACCTTTACGCCGTTGTCGTAGGTCTTGGTGTCGTTGACTTCAGGCTCCTTGCCTTCCATCAGCGCGTTGACCATGCCGACGGTGACCTTTGCGAGGTCGCGGGTGTCCTTGAAGATCGTCGAGTGCTGTTCGCCAGCGATGATCGACTTGACCGAAGGAACTTCAGCGTCCTGGCCGGAAACGACTGGCAGCGGCTGATCAGGCGTGCCGTAGCCGACGCCCTTCAGCGACGAGATGATGCCGATGGACAGACCGTCGTAAGGCGACAGGACGGCATTGACCTTGGCGTCGGTGTAGTTGGCCGACAGCAGGTTGTCCATGCGAGCCTGGGCCGTTGCCGGATCCCAACGCAGCGTGCCGACCTTGTCCATGCCGGTCTGGCCGGACTTCACGACGAGCTTGCCGCTGTCGATGTAAGGCTGCAGAACCGACATTGCGCCGTCGTAGAAGAAGAAGGCGTTGTTGTCGTCAGGCGAGCCGCCGAACAGTTCGATGTTGAACGGGCCCTTGCCATCCTTGAGGCCGAGCGCGTCGACGATCGAGGTTGCCTGCAGAACGCCGACCTTGAAGTTGTCGAACGTCGCGTAATAGTCGACGTTGCCGGAATCGCGGATCAGACGGTCATAAGCGATGACCTTGATGCCTGCGTCGTGAGCCTTCTGAAGAACGTCGGAAAGCGTCGTGCCGTCGATTGCGGCGATGACGAGAACCTTGGCACCCTTGGTGACCATGTTTTCGATCTGAGACAGCTGGTTCGGAATGTCGTCGTCAGCGTACTGCAGGTCGGTCGTGTAACCGGCATCCTGGAGCTGCTTGACGATGTTGTTGCCGTCGTCGATCCAGCGAGCGGACGACTTGGTAGGCATGGCAATGCCGACAGTTCCCTTGTCGGCTGCAACAGCCGGCATTACGAACGAAGCGACGCCGAAGGCAGCTGCCGCCATCAATGAGATAATGGATTTCATCTCTCTCTCCCTAAGTTAAATAAATACGCGGACGACTCCTCGCCCGCCCCGAAACTGTGACAGGTTCCGTATTGGATAATACTTCATATGGTGAGAAACGAAGTAGGTCTCCTCCACGCTCTCACACGTGTGAGTGCCGTCGGGCACACGGCGGCAAACTGGTATGGATTCCTATAACTGTCAAATAGAATAACTGGCAAAAAGCATAACAAATTTGGTATATCGTTAAAAAGTATTACTTTTGATGGAAGGCAGTGGGGAGGCTGCAACCATGACGATCATTACAGGGCCTCTGGCATTAGAAACCGTGGATATACAGACAGATATTTTTGGGGATGACGGCCTTCTCAGGGCGGGACTCAAGCTGAATCACCTGCGCATGATCGTCGCAATCGAAGATAGCGGCCAGATTTCGGCCGCCGCCGAAGCACTGAACATTTCTCAGCCCGCCGCGTCGCGAATGCTGTCGGAAATGGAGACGATCGTGAAGACGCCGCTCTATGAACGCGTCGCCCGCGGCGTGGTGCTCACGACCTTCGGCGAAGCACTCGCCAAGCGTGCGCGCAAGATCATGCTGGAACTGCGCGAGGCCAGCCGCGAGATCGCCGAACTGAGGACCGGCAAGGGCGGATCCGTCTATATCGGCGCCGTCACCGCGCCCGCCATGAGCCTGATCGTGCCCGCCATCAAACACATCCGCACGGCGCTGCCAGGCATCGAGGTCAACATCCAGGTCGAGACCAGCAACGTGCTGGCCCGCGAGCTTCTGGCCGCCCGCCACGACTTCATTATCAGCCGCATCCCCGACGATCTCAATCCGCGTCTGTTCGAGGTGCAGGAGATCGGCGTCGAGCGCGCTTGCCTCATCGTGCGCAGCGGCCATCCACTGCTGAAGAAAGGCGCCGCCACGCTGACGGATCTCATGGAATTCGACTGGGTGTTCCAGCCGCCGGGCACGCTTTTGCGCCGGACGATCGAGGATCTGTTCCTGTCGCGCGGCGTGGCGCTGCCGGACAATGTCGTCAACACCTCGTCGCTGCTGCTCACCTGCGCGATCGTCTGCCAGACCGACGCCATCGCCCCGATCGCCATCGACGTCGCGCACTTCCTGGCGACGCAGCGCTCGCGCGCCTCCGACGTCCGCGTCCTGCCGATCGACTTCGAGATCAACGTGCGGCCCTACAGCCTGATCACGGCTCGGGAACGCGCCCTGCCCCCGAGCGCCCGTCTTCTCTATGATCTGGTGCTGGCCGAAGCCCGAAAGGGCAGCGGTTGACCAGCCCCGCGCCATCTTCACAGCGTCATATGCGCCTTCGCGAAAGGGAGGCGTAGATGCTGTTCGGGCAATCGGTGTTCCAGTCGGTCCTCGATCGCCTGAAGGCGGAGGACGAGGACGCGTCGGATGACGCCGCGCCGGCATCACAACGCGTGCCCGGCTTCACCACCAGCCTCGCCTTCGACGTCATGGAGGGTGTCTCGGCGCCATCCGCCCAGCCAGGCCAGGCCTATATAGACAATCTCGAAGTCGAAACCGCGCCGTCACTGGTGAACGAAGTCCCGGTCACGCCGGAGCCTGTACCAGAACCAGTTATGCCCGCGCATCTAGAAAGAACGGCGCCGCAGGAGATTGCCGCCGAACTCGCCATCAGCCAGCAGGATACTGTTCAAAGCCTCGGGGACAAACGCCGTGCTTTCGCCAAGACGAATCACCCCGACGGCATCCACCCGCTGTTTCGCGACAACGCCACCAAGCGCATGACTGTCGCCAACCTTTTGATCGACGAAGCGATCAGGCGCAGGACACGCGGCGGCCGCCGCTGATTATTCGGCATCTTTCGACGTGTCCGTCGGCGCGTCGAGCGTCTCTGCCGACTTGTCTTCCGGCGGCTTGTAGCTCCATAGCAGCATGTAGGCGGCATAGGCGCCGGCGCCGGCCGACAGCACGGCCCAGAAGGGATCGCCGGTGGTGATCTCGACCACAGCCCAGCCGAAACAGACCGCGACGATGAGGATACGCACCCACAATGCGCGGTAGGCAGGGTGGCTTGGATCAATCAGCTGCATCTTGTTCCCATATGTAAAACGCCAGGCCCGTCTTTAAGGTGGTTTCCGCAAATGTGAAAGAGGCACGGGCTTGACGGCGAAGCGATAAAATGGAATGAAAATTCCAGAAGGATATAAATTCGGTTCATTCATTCCGTATGCAACGGAACCGAATTCAAGGGAGGAAGTCATGACAGTCAGATTTGGTCTTCTCGGTGCCGGTCGCATCGGCAAGGTTCACGCCAAGGCGGTTAGCGCCGATGCCAACGCCACGCTCGTCGCCGTCGCCGACGCCTTTCCGCAGGCCGCCGACGCGATTGCCGCGGCCTACGGCTGCGAAGTGCGCACGATCGAGGCGATCGAAGCCGCGAAGGATATCGACGCCGTCGTCATCTGCACGCCGACCGACACCCATGCCGACCTGATCGAGCGTTTTGCCCGCGCCGGCAAGGCGATCTTCTGCGAAAAGCCGGTCGATCTCGACGTCGCACGTGTCAAGGCCTGCATCAAGGTGGTCGACGAGACCAAGGGCAAGCTGATGGTCGGCTTCAACCGCCGCTTCGATCCGCATTTCATGGCCGTGCGCAAGGCGATCGACGATGGCCGCATCGGCGACGTGGAAATGGTCACCATCACCTCGCGCGATCCCGGCGCCCCGCCGGTGGATTATATCAAGCGCTCCGGCGGCATCTTCCGCGACATGACCATCCATGATTTCGACATGGCCCGCTTCCTGCTCGGCGAAGAGCCGGTACTGGTCACCGCCACGGCCGCCGTTCTGGTCGACAAGGCCATCGGTGAAGCCGGCGACTACGACAGCGTCTCGGTGATTCTCCAGACCAAGTCCGGCAAGCAGGCGATCATCTCCAACTCCCGCCGCGCCACCTATGGCTACGACCAGCGCATCGAGGTGCACGGCTCCAAGGGCATGGTCTCGGCCGAGAACCAGCGCGCCGTCTCGATCGAGGTCGCCAACGGCGAAGGCTACACCCGCCCGCCGCTGCACGATTTCTTTATGACCCGCTACACCGAAGCCTACGCCAACGAGATCGCCGCCTTCATCGCTGCGATCCAGAAGGGCGCCAAGATCTCGCCTTCGGGTGCCGACGGCCTTGCGGCCCTGGCGCTTGCCGACGCCGCGGTCCAGTCCGTCAAGGAAGGCAAGGCGATCAAGATCGGCTGACGGTTTTCTCCCGACCGAACGCCGCACATGAGAAATGGCCGGGCCCCGAACCCCGGCCATTTCTCGTTCTGGCTACGGTTATGGTGCCGTCATCAAACCTGTTTCCACCAAAACCGCCTGTAACATTCCCCTACTCCGATCACAAAGAGGCCTGCGGCCTGCGCCTGATAAGTGCGTTGGCGACATTGGAATATTAGCGAATTTTTCGAACGTCTGACGTGTGTTACAAAGCGCTCCCCTCCGAATTTCCATTGGATTTCCTCAGCTTTCGGGCCATTCATGCAACCTCCGATTAACTGAGTGGTAAATGGATGGTGGATATATCGGCCTCTTCCAGCCGCATCGGCAGCCTCGATGGATTGCGCGGACTGGCGGCTTTATGGGTGCTGGTCGGGCATGCCATGTTGCTCACCGGCTGGCATCTGCCCTTGATCGGCGATCCCGATCTCGGCGTCGATCTCTTCATCATGCTGTCCGGTTTCCTGATGGTGTTTCACTATCAGTTGCGTGAGAACCAGGAGCCTTGGGGCGACGTCTCGACATGGTCGAGCTTCTGGACGCGCCGGTTCTTTCGCATCGCGCCGCTTTATTATGTCATGCTGGCGATCGCCATCGCGCTCGGCCCGCTCATTTTCGAAAGCCGCATGACGATCGACCATTTCCTCAACGTCACGCCGCAAATGCCTGAACGATATCTGGACGGCAGTCTGGAAAACATCCTGCTGCATGTCAGCTTCCTGTTTGGCCTTTCGCCTGGCCACGCCTTCCGTACGCCGCTGCCGGACTGGAGCATCAGTCTGGAAATGCAGTTCTATGCCGTGTTGCCGTTCCTGATGCTGTTCGTCCAGAGGCTGGGCTGGCTCCGCGCCAGCATTGGGATCGTCGTCCTCGGCGTGGCGATTGCCACTGCAGTCCGCGTGGCCGGCGTCAACTTTCCGATGCCAGCCTTCCTGCCGCTGAAGATGCATGTCTTCGCCGCCGGCATGCTGCTTGCCGGCGCGTTGAATGCCCGCCGAGAACGGGCGCTGTTGCACTATGCTTTGGCCCTTGCCTTCGTGGCGATTCCGATCGGCGGCGGCATGACGGTGTTGCGCGAGATCGTCCGCCTCGGGCTCGTCACCGCCTTCTTCGCGCTGATCTTTCACGCGCACCTGCCAAGGCAACTGGCAAACCCGCTGAATCGGATTTCTGAGTTCATGGGCAACCGCTTCTGCCACGAACTCGGCGAACTCTCGTTCGGCGCCTACCTGATCCACCTGCTGATCATGCAGCCGGTGATCGCCGAGCTGATGCAGGCTTACGGTCATTCGATCAGTAATTTCCAGCGCTTCCTGCTGTCGATTGCCATCACCATACCGATCACCTACGCGCTTTCCGCCATCGGCCACCGGTTTATCGAGATGCAGGGACAGAAGATCGGCCGCGCGTTGACCAAACGCCGTGCACCAGCCGTCTAGGTCAGCCCGGCCCGAACGATATCGGCATCGATCACCGACAGCGCCCGGTTCAGATGCCCCTCGAACACCAGCATCTGCTCGTCGAGCTCGACGCGCAGTTCCGGCATCCCCTCCATTCGCACCATATGGGATTGCGCCAGCCCCTCGGCGATCCCCTGCTGCAGGAGATCGTAGTAGCGCGTGCCCTGCCCGGTGATGACGACAGGCATGCGTTCCGTCAGGCTGAGCAGGCGCGACAGCCCGTTGCCGAGCGCAATGCCGGCTTGGCGGAAGGCGAAGGCCGACATGCGGTGGCCCTGCCGGGCGCGGGCGGCGATCTTGTCCAGTTCGCCCAGCGGCACGAACTTCGCCGGGATCGTGTCGTCAGGCACCTCGAAGGCCATGCGCAGGATGGCATAGAACCCGGCATAGGCCTCGATGCAGCCCCGGCTGCCGCAACGACAGAGACCGCCGTTCGGCACATGCAGCATGTGCCCGAAATTGGGAGCCGAGATCTCCCGTTCCCCCGGCGCCGTCCGCCGGACGATGCCGAGCCCGATGCTGTGGCCGAGCGACAGCGCCGTCAGCGACCGCAGGCCATCCGGATGCGCCGCCTCCTCGCGCGCGCCGAGCGCTGCCGCCACCAGCAGCGTTTCGTTGTCGAGAATGATCCTCGTCTGCCAGTCCGGCCTTAGCATCGCCTCGAAATCGATCCGCTCGCTGCCGAAAATCGGCGACCATGTCAGCAACGCCGCATCCGGGTTCACCAGCCCCTTGCTGCTGATCGAGATCAGCATGACATTTTCGCGCGCGATCCTCGAGCGGCTGAGGATGCGCTCCAGCCCGTCGCGGATCGCGGTGACGAATCGCGCCGCGCCGGCGGGATCGTGCGACCGCTCCTCGCTGAACCGGTCGATCAGTTTGCCGGCATAGTCCACCAGCGAATATTGCACGCCGTCGGATGAGATGATCACGACGATGAGATAACCGCAATCGCGCCGTTGCCGGAACTGCACCCGCGGCCGCCCGCGCCCGCTGGCCGCCTGCTGCTCGGACTTCTCGATCACCCGCGCCTTTTCGAGATCGGCGGTAATCGCCGAGATCGTTGCCGACGAAAGCCCTGTGAAATCAGAAAGTTCTGTGTGCGCAAGCAGGCCGTGCCGTCTGAGCGCGGCAAGCACCAGCACGCTGTTGCGTTGCCGGACCAGTTCCGTACTCGACTTGGTCAGCATAGAGGCCGCCCTATCCCTGCGTGCATTCCGCCCTCGTTCACACCGCATCTCCGGCAACTTGCAAGTGCGCGCCACTTACCCGGTAGTGCAGTGTTGACAGTTGAAAAATTCTCTGACACTTAATTTCTCGACTGTCGAGAAAATAATGAAAACTTTCCTGACAGCAAATCGCGGCGGCCGGAGGAACCACTGGCTGGGGCTGGCCGCTATCCATTCGGGAGGATGAAATGAAGTCTATTTTGAAGCTGATGGCCGGCGCGGCCATCCTCGTGACGGTGCATACCGCCGCCATGGCTGCCGACCTCGTTGTCGGCGTGTCCTGGTCGAATTTCCAGGAGGAGCGCTGGAAAACCGACGAAGCCGCCATCAAGGCAGCACTGGAAGCCAAGGGTGCCAAGTACATTTCCGCCGACGCCCAGTCGTCTGCCGCAAAGCAGCTGACCGACGTCGAATCGCTGATTTCCCAGGGTGCCAACGCCCTCATCATTCTTGCCCAGGACAGTGACGCCATCGGACCGGCCATCGAAAAGGCCGCTGCCGAAGGCATTCCCGTCGTCGGTTACGATCGCCTGATCGAAAACCCGGCTGCCTTCTACCTGACCTTCGACAACAAGGAAGTCGGTCGTCTGCAGGCGCAGGGCGTGTTCAAGGTGAAGCCGGAAGGCAACTACGTCTTCATCAAGGGCTCCTCCACCGATCCGAACGCCGACTTCCTGTTTGCCGGTGCCATGGAAGTGCTCAAGCCAGCAATCGACGCTGGCAAGATCAAGAACGTCGGCGAAGCCTACACCGACGGCTGGCTGCCTGAAAACGCCCAGCGCAACATGGAACAGTTCCTGACCGCCAACAACAACAAGGTCGATGCCGTTGTGGCCGCCAACGACGGCACCGCCGGCGGCGCCATCGCAGCACTCGACGCCCAGGGCCTCGCCGGCTCCGTTCCGGTCTCCGGCCAGGACGCCGACAAGGCAGCGCTCAACCGCGTCGCTCTCGGCACCCAGACGGTATCGGTCTGGAAGGACTCGCGCGAACTCGGCAAGCGTGCTGCCGAAATCGCTCTCGATCTCGCCGGTGGCAAGAAGATGACCGAAATCGAAGGCGTCCAGACCTTCGACGGCGGCGCCAAGAAGGTGAAGATGGAATCGGTCTTCCTGAAGCCGCTGCCGATCACCAAGGACAACCTGAACGTCGTCATCGACGCCAAGTGGATCAGCAAGGCCGAAGCCTGCCAGGGCGTCAAGGCCGGCACGACCAAGGCTTGCGATTGATCGACAGCCTGACGGCATGAGATCAGGCGCTGCAACGGCACGACCGCTGCAGCGCCTGACGCCGAAAAGGCCGCCATCATCGAACCACCGCGATCGCCAGGCCAGAACACGGCCTGACGGCAAAGGCCTGAAACCAGGGCAAAACATGAAATGCGCAGCATCGTCTCGATGCCGCGGCACGAGCGCCGGCAACGGCGGCCAACAGCAGGGAAACGGCTCCCCATGACCAAAATGGCGAGGCCCGAAATGGTAAGGCCCGAAATGCTAAAACCCACATCTTCAAGCGGACCGAGCGTGGCGGAGAGCAATCCGATCACCCGCTTCTTCCGCGCCACAGAGATCGACACGCGCCTGCTCGGCATGATCGGCGCGCTTGTCATCATCTGGATCGGCTTCCACATCATCACCGGCGGTCTGTTTCTGACCCCGCGCAATCTCTGGAACCTCTCGGTCCAGACGACCGATATCGCCATCATGACCACGGGCATGGTGCTGATCATCGTCACCCGCAACATCGACCTGTCGGTCGGTTCTGTGCTCGGCCTTTGCGGCATGGTCATGGGCGTGACGCAGGCCAGGATACTGCCTGAGCTGATCGGCTTCGACAGCCCCATGACATGGGTGATCACGCTTCTGGTCGGCATCATCGCCGGCGGCCTGATCGGCGCCTTCCAAGGCGTCATCATCGCCTTTCTGAACGTCCCCTCCTTCATCGTCACGCTCGGCGGCCTGCTGGTCTGGCGCGGCGCCACATGGCTGGTCACCAGCGGCCAGACGGTCGCCCCGATGAACCAGACCTTCCGCATCATGGGCGGCGGCGCAGAGGGCTCGATCGGCGCCACCTGGAGCTGGGTGGTCGGCATCGTCGCCTGTCTGTTCGTCATCGGCAGCATCGTCAACTCGCGCCACCAGCGCAAGCGCTTCGGCTTCCCCCGCCGTCCCGTCTGGGCCGAGTATGTCCTCTCCGCCCTCTCCTGCGTGCTGATCCTCGGCGCCATCTGGATCGCCAACAGCTACTATTGGCCGATCAACATCGCCAAGAAATACGCCGAGACCAACAACATTCCCTGGCCCGAGGCCGGGCTCGACATCCCCTACGGCATTGCTGTGCCGGTGCTAATTGCTATCGTCGTCGGCATCGTCATGACCTTCATCGCCACCCGGCTGCGCTTCGGCCGCTATGTCTTCGCCATCGGCGGCAACCCCGAGGCCGCCGAACTCGCCGGCATCAAGACCCGCTGGGTGACGGTGCGCATCTTCACGCTGATGGGCATCCTGGCGGCAATCGCCGCCGCCATTTCCACCGCCCGCCTCAACGCCGCTACCAATTCCCAAGGCACGCTTGACGAACTTTATACGATCGCTGCAGCCGTTATCGGCGGCACGTCGCTTGCGGGCGGCACCGGCACCATCGCCGGCGCCATGCTCGGCGCGCTCGTGATGCAGTCCCTCCAGTCCGGCATGGTGCTCGCCCATGTCGACACGCCGCTGCAAAGCGTCGTCGTCGGCGCGGTGCTCGTCGTCGCCGTCTGGCTCGACACCGTCTATCGCTCGCGTGCCAAGTAAGAGGAGTCCCGATATGACTGATCAACGCACTCCCCCGAGCCAGCACGCGGGCACAGCCAGCACGCCGCTCGTCGAGCTCAAGAACATCTCGATCTCCTTCGGCGGCATTCACGCCGTCGATAACGCCTCCGTCGATCTCTACCCCGGCGAGGTCGTTGCCCTTCTCGGCCACAACGGCGCCGGCAAGTCGACGCTGATCAAGATCCTGTCCGGCGCCTACAAGCGCGACAGCGGCGAGATCCTGATCGAGGGCGAACCGGCGGACATCAAGAACCCGCGTGACGCCAAGAAATACGGCATCGAGACGATCTACCAGACGCTCGCCGTCGCCGACAATGTCGACGCCGCCGCCAACCTCTATCTCGGCCGCGAGATCCGCACCAAGTGGGGCACGCTTGACGACGTCGCCATGGAGGCCTCCGCCCGCGAGGTGATGGGCCGCCTGAACCCCAACTTCCGCCGCTTCAAGGAGCCGGTAAAGGCGCTCTCAGGTGGCCAGCGGCAATCGGTGGCGATCGCCCGCGCCATCCTCTTCAACGCCCGCATCCTGATCATGGACGAGCCGACGGCCGCGCTTGGGCCGCAGGAGACGGCACAGGTCGGCGAGCTGATCAAGCAGCTGAAGAAGGAAGGCATCGGCATCTTCCTGATCAGCCACGACATCCACGACGTCTTCGACCTTGCCGACCGCGTCTCGGTG
>Ga0247741_1000320_pt1 | contig 29297 bp, 35 predicted proteins | sample UWRJL213509R2_FD_180945 | JGI IMG/M metagenome (GOLD analysis project Ga0247741, IMG submission 180945) | Plant litter microbial communities from Arlington Agricultural Research Station in Wisconsin, United States - UWRJ-L213-509R-2 | ecosystem: Environmental > Terrestrial > Plant litter >... | reverse complement strand
TCCACCGCGGAATAAATGCTCAAGCATATGGTGCTTCAGCTCACGAGATTTCGAGTCCTCCACAGTTGAGGGTGGGTAGATGCTCTGCCTTTCTACTCATCAACACATCATCGTCCATGACTTGATCCTCACTGCACCTCAGTTTATGGAGAGAACCGCATGCAAACACCACCGGCTGAGATTCATGGGCCTAGGCATCTATGCAGCCATGCCCTCTTATCAAAAGCAGTGTGAACACAGCAGGAGACGGGTATGGTAGGCGTCGATGGTTGTATGGGCATACTTGCATAGGATCGGCATTAACACCACATCGACTCTGCCTCGAATCGATATTTTCATTTTGTTTCGGGAGATCTAGGCGTTTTGGAAGCCAAGGCATGCCAAGGTCCAACTCCCCCCACAATCGGAAAACGGTCCTCGGTATGCAATTCCTCCCGGCTGAAATTACCCTTCTGGGCTTTGGCGGAGCACCCGAGGACTGACGCGCCTGTATAGGCATGCTCGCGGGATGTGGCTCCCATTGCTCCCAAATACTCGTCTATTGTCACGAAAAAGACGAACATCCGTAGAAACCATGTTGGTGCGCTGTAATTTCTATTTTTATCCACTGTGAATCGCACAACGGAATCTCGTGGTTGACGGAATGATCTGTGCTCTTGCAGATCTTATGCGGTCAGAGATGTGTTGATGTGGTAGCTACTCAGAACCTCCTCAAATCGCCTATTTCAAATATCTGCGACCCAGATCCTCAAATTGGTTTAAAAGGGTACGCAATCAACATCGATTCTTCAGCACTCCAGCTCCAACAGCCTTTTGAACACACCAAATCCTACAACCTCCAAGGTCTAAAATGTCTTCTGAGACACCAGTGGATACTGAAAAGAATGTCGTCTATGACGAGGACCTTGGTTAGTCTTCGAGCACATATCTGTTACCAATTACTGATCGAAGTCCTCAGGTCCTGAATCGAGTCTCGACGCTGACGCCTCTGGGTCAGAACCCAGCTTAGAATTGAAGCCAAAGCCTTTCGACGTAAGCCCTGACCGCGAGGTTCTTCCTGAGAAGATGGGCAATAGGGTCACGCGGTACCTGAAGTGTAAGTACCTTAGTGTCATACTCAAAGGCCTTTGTCTAAACGATCCTTGCCAGTCAACTTCTGGACTGCGTACAGGAAGATGTTCACATTTATCTTCACGGCGAATATGGCAGTCTTTTTGGCAGTAGTCCTGAAGAACCACGGCACTCCCTATGCCCCAGACATTGCTGATGCAGCTTCTGCCAATCTCATGGTCGCAATTCTCATGCGGCAAGAAAACGTAGTGAATCTCTTCTACGAGATCGCTGTTCATGTTCCTCACTCCTTTCCTCTCTCCGTCCGTCGGCGATTGGCTAAAGTCTTCCACTACGGAGGAGCACACAGTGGCGCCGGTACCGCAGCTGTCGTGTGGTTCATTCTCTACACCGCCGTTGTCACCAAAGACTTCGTCCAAGATCGTCACAACCACATGAACATCGCCAATATTACGATGTCATACATCATTCTCGCCATGTTCCTCACCATCCTTGCTGCTGCATGGCCTCGCTTCCGGGTTGTTCAACACGATTACTTTGAGTCCATGCATCGTTACGCTGGCTGGATTACCCTCATCACCTTCTGGGTGCACAATGGCATCATCGCAAGGTACATGGCTATGGACGCCGGCATCTCCGTCGGTCACCAATTAGCGATCTCTCCCAACTTTTGGTTTTTCATCGTCTCGACTAGCTGCACGATCATCTCATGGTCCCGCCTCCGCCATCATAAGGTCTATGCCGAAGTCCTCTCCGATCATGCTACCCGCCTTCACTTCAAGTACCGGCCCATGCAACCCTTCTACGGCCTCAAAGTCTCCAGCAGGCCTCTCCTCGAATGGCACGCTTTCGCCACCATTCCTGACGAGGATGAGAATGGCAAGATCAACGGCTTCTCCATCGTCGTATCCAACGCCGGTGACTGGACCAGGGAGGCCATTAACAACCCTCCCGAAAAGCTCTGGATCCGTGGCTACCCTCTTCACGGTCTCCTGTATACCTCTCGTCTGTTCAAGCGTGTAGTTGTCGTCGCCACCGGATCAGGAATCGGCCCCTGCCTCTCCCTGCTGTATGCCAATGTCACTCCTCGTCGAGTGCTCTGGTCTACCCCCCACCCCGAACAGACGTATGGAGCGAAGATCATGAATGCGGTCCTCAAGGCCGACCCTGACGCCATAATCTGGAACACTCGTACCCTGGGCCGTCCGGACATGGTCGCTCTTACCTATCAGCTGGTTCAGCAAAGTAACGCTGAGGCTGTGTTCATCATTTCCAATCCCAAGGTCACAAGGAAGGTCGTCTACGGGATGGAAACCCGCGGTATTCCAGCTTATGGTGCTATCTTTGATTCTTAAACATCCTCAGTGTTGGCCAAAAACTAGTGAGTCTTTATCATGCTAGACATGTCAATTTAGTGTGCTAACTCGATTGTGTCCACAGCCGTAAACGCGGCCCCAAATTACCCATTCATTCATTACTTTCAAGTTAGAGAACAGCATGTACAAGATCCCGTCTTAGACATTTGCGATGTAATCGCAGTCCCCATATATAATTCCTTCTTTTTTATCATTGTGAACGGCTAAATTTGATACGAACCATTTGATGATTAACGCGTTTCTTTCCTCCCAATGGCTGCAATTTCTGGGATTTTGAGGAGGCTCTTTTCTTTCTCCCAAAACAAGACGAGCGCCTCCATTCGATTCGCAACATCCTCAGATCAAGACAGATTCAAAGTCACCTTTTGGGTCTGATTTTGCGCTAGGGGATGAAATTTGTGAATACAGAGGGAATAAGATTTGCCTATGGTTTTGAAAACCCAATGTTCAGAGACGGGGGGACAAGGTTTCATGGATAGCTCCAAAGGTCGAGGAGTACTGAGGAACCTTACAGCTATGAAGATCCGTAAAGAAAAGGCAGCAAAATATTTCTAATGAGAAGGGATGCCAAGGCAAAGGCGTTCACCTAAATGGCATTGCCATCAGCTTAGCAGGGTTTATTCGAGCGTTCAGTATCTGGAGAGAGGGGACCCTCTCAGATTTAAGGTTTAGAAAAGCCCTCAGCGTTCTCACGGCACAAGGCCCTTGATTATGGCGGTTTGAAGTTAGAGGGAGTCACAGCGAGGAACGTGTTTAATTTCTATCGGATGATCCTTTTTAACGCGAGCGAGGCAGTGTCTTGGACTTGGGCATCATCAAGGCGTTCGGCGTACCATTCACGGTGGGCCACGCGTGGAGTGCGTCCGAGGTATTGATTCCTGGGTTGGGTGACAAATTAGGTGCAAAATATATTATCGCTCTCTAGTCAATTGCCATCCGTGAACAGTTGATCGAATGGACTCTTCACCAGAATCCTCAGGAAACATTGGCTGCAGAGTTGAACCAAATTAGCCTCAAAAAGCGCTCTAACCAATTGAACACGTACTGGGAAAGTTTGGGTCAATACTTCTTCAGCCTTCCAACCGGCGGCCTGTGCTTTTTCAAAGAATACCATGTCCCTGGTTGCCAGATGAGGTCGGTGGTGCGTGTAGAATACCAACACACGGGGCACCATCCCACCGGGGCCACTGCCCACATTGAGAGCATTGTCGCATGTTTTGATCAGGGCATCGTGCTGAGAGACAGTCGTTGCAGTTAGTTGCTGGCAGGCGGAATGGTTCAATGAGTGCATACTTGGGAATGATTGAATACCAGATCTGAAAGAATGATAAGATCAAACTTCTGTCGCGGCGATGAAGGGGACAAAAAGTTTAAAAGATGTTCAATGGGATGACCCCAGATGTACCCCTGCATGAAATCTTGAAGATCAATGAAATCTTCTTGTGAGAGGGAAGGTCAGACCTGAACGTCTACATGTGGCAGCTGCTCTTTCTTGACGTTCTGAGAAACATTGTATCTCATATTGTCCATTAAGGTCGCATCGGGATAATCCGTTATGACCACCTGATAAACCGTCCTCAATTATGGCTTAGCTTAATGTTGCTAGAACAAACCTTGGAAGCACCGTTGTTCGCCGTTATGATACTTGGAAGAGCACCTCCAGCTCCTAGTTCCAGCACATTGCGTTTAGAATAGATCTGCTGATTGGAGTCTAGATATGATGCCATCGCTAGAGCTGCATTCCACCTAGATGAATAATCAGATAAATGTCGCTCTTCAGCAACTGTCCACGCTAGTCTGTACATACAGATAATGTCCCCATAAAGGATGTGACCCGACCAGCCTGATGTTGATCTCTGTCCAGTCACTATCATCGTCAACATTTTTCTTCTCGCGGTAATATTTCGCGAATGTCGGTTCAGGCGTCGGTGGCCTTGCGGGTTCCTTCGTTAAAGGCTCGCTCGTTGGTAGAAGCTATGAGATTTTTTTTCGGATTACGGACTGTGAATATAGTATCCAGGTCAAGATTTTCATCATCGGTGGCCATTTCTTTGTATGTGGAAAGGATGAGACAAGAAACAAGCATTTCGTTTGGTACAAATAAGCAGCACAGCCACAGTCAAAGAACTCGGTAAATAGATTTTCTTGGTCCTAAGGAAACCAGCCGTCTTCGTTCAGATATGTGCACAAAGTCAACGAGATCGGATTAGATGATTATAGCTCTCGAGGCGATGTGAGGGGAGGGTGACTGCTTCGAAACTCAAGCCAGTCTGTTCAAAGTGCTAAACTCAACGTGGCGCAAGTGTCATCATTGATCGATGCCGACAGATATGAGGAGTTGGCGATGATCACTCCCAGAGCTACAGAAGAATCTCCATTATATGAATGGTAGAAATATATACAGGTGTGAATATACTAATGGGTTTCAACTCTAGTCCGATCCAATCAAAGAAAGAAATGGGGGAATACCGATCAGATGCGAAGGTCTACAACGCAAGAGCAACAGTTCCCAATGCACCGAGCGCGAGCGCAAGGCCAGACCTGACACTGATAGAGATAGCCCCACTTCCCGAAGGCGATGGCGAGGGAGTGGTGGATCCAGAAGGTGATCCTGTGGTGGTAGCAGTGCGCTTCGCCAGGTCGAGGAAGGCAGCGAAATTGTTTGGGCCAGACTCGACGGCGTTGATTGCGAACACCATACCTTGCCCACAGTGGCCAGTCTGACCACAGTAGCCCCAGATCGGCGCAGTCTAAAGGAGATGCGAGGTACGTAATCAGCGCCGACTCTTCAAGCGTGCCGCCCATTGACTTACATCATTGATCTTGAACTGGAAAGTGGGGAACGAGGTAACTCCAGCGGCAACAGGTTGGCTATTCATGTACAGCGTCAATCTCGGCTTGTAGATGATTGAGAAGATGTAACTCACAATCCAGACTTGAAACCTCCTTCCTGGGGAGTACAGGGGTTGAGGAAGCTTGACTGAGTAACCGTGTGATTCTTGGGATGGAATTCAAATGTTACGGTGTCGCCAATGGAAGCAGAAATGTTGGGAGGGTCGTAATTGAGGACACCATTGTCGCCCACAACAATTTTGTGTTCAACAGGTTGGGGAGCTGGTGTGGGTGGTGGGGTACCATCATAGCTCGTGTATGTAGTCGTATAGACGGATCCTCCAAAGGTGACAGTAGCAGTAGCAGAAGTCCAATGGGGAGTGGGAGGAGTGGTAAGTGTGCTCGTGGTACTTGATGATCCAGAGCCGTTTTGCCCCATAGCAAGGGCCTTGAACGCCTGGAAAGACCTCGGGTTCGGGTCCGCAGGTGGGTTGATGGCGAACACCATTCCTTGTCCACAGTGGCCTGTCTGTCCACAGTAAAACCAAAGGGGTGCGTTTCCTTCGGGAACGGTGAATTGTTTTATGGGAAGATCACTGGTTTGAGTTCCAGCGGCAACGGGAACGCTGTAAACAGAGAAATCTCTGAGTTGGATTCGAACTAAGGGTAAAGATAGACGCACAATCCGGTCTTAGCACCACCAGCAACAGCAACACATGGAGTATCAAACGAAGATTGAGTCACTGTGTGGTTCTTTGGGTTACTGCGAAGATGCTTCAGTTATGATAGCCAAGGTCTTGAACAAAGAAATACGCACAATACGAAGTTGACCTGATCTCCGGGATTGGCAGTTATGAACTCGGGATCGTACGCGAGTTTGCCTCCTGCACCAACTTGCACATTGAAAGTCGCTCCTAGAGCGAAGGGAAGCGAAGCTAACGCAAGACCAAGGGCTGGAGTGAACATCGTGTCGTGTACGGTCTGAGAGCGTGAAGACAGAAGGAAGGTGAGGATTGCACGAAGAAAAAAAGACGCGCTTTATAACCAGCATAAAGGACGCGTTTCATTATAATCAGGGAAGTTCTTGGAATCAGCGTCCCGCAAACCAAGGAGCTACGTAATTGACCGCCCGGGTTTCACGGCGAGCGATCAACACCGTCTGTGGATGATCGAACGACGTAAGAATGTAACTCAGCCGTATGCAAGGAGAGCCACGGTTGAGAGCGTGCCTTCTGATTTGATGGATCGCGACACAGGTCCGGCTTAAAGCTGTCCGGGATCCCTTGGAACCTTTAGATTTCAGTCAAACGCGCTGCTCAAAAATATGGAGGCGATGAGCCAAGGCCCAGCAGGAATTAAACTCGATCACAGCCCCATTTGGTAAGCAAATGTTTTAACTCGTTGCTAAGGCACCGCATTATGACAGTGTGCACCGCCGGACGAGAGAGTCTGTATCATGTTACATTCAACAGGACACACACTGGAAATCCGTCTAACACGATCACCAATAATTTGAAGACGAAGAACAAGTTGATAGTGATAAACTTAGTAGAGTTCAAAACGTCAGGGAACCAAATATCGTTGATTACGTACGTCAATTCCACAGTCATTGAGCGAGGCTTCCTCGACGGCTGGTTTCGAGACTAAGCGAGCGCCGATCCCCATCAATCATCATTACGCTACCCAAAGGCGGGATAACCTTGGGGCAACCTCGGTCGTATAAGTACACATTCATTCGACTTGTTTCCATGTGTAAGGCTAATAGTGTATTGGAAAAAATAAAGGACAGAGGATAGAGGACACAGATGTGCCTCACAGTTCTAGGAATCTAGTCTAATAAGCAATTATTATAATAAGTACTTTCGCATCTAGTCGTCAGTGTCATGAACAATCCAGTACGTGAGTATTGGTGGTATGCACGTGTCCTCTGCTCTGTGGCTGTCTCGGCGTCCTTTTACCTTCTATAGCCATCCCAGAAAAATATATTTAAGAGGAAAATGAACTGCCAGGGAGTTAAGGTTGCGATAGTGTATCCAATATAAATAATTTCACGTCATGAGGAATGGAAGTCGTCGTCGATGGTTGACGGAAGTAAAGCGACACAAGCTCGAATCTGACGCAAGGTGGCGACTCGATCATAATTGAGTCCACCGCAGCCCTCTTTTGTACACTTCGCCTCCCAGCATGCTTGTGTTGCTGGCCACTCTGCTGCATCACCTATTGCCAATCCCAAAGTGTCCCCTAAAGGTCGTTTGTCGATCTCAACGAACATGGCGTTTTTGAACTCTCGCCAAGTGTGGTTATTAAGTTCTGTCACGCCACATCGGTTGCAGTGATATGGAGAGCTTCAAGGGACGAGGTCAGACGGGTAGATCACCGCAGACTAATTGTGAACGCACCTATTTCCAGCTGCAAACCTTTCCGGGCTGTTGAGTAGTTCTCGAAACATGTCTCTCCGTCGTCGATGGAGCTTTAAGAGAGGAAGAAGATATTTGGATGAGAGTTGGTCGATGTCGGATTCGTGCATTGGATCATAGAGATTGAGAGAGAGGGTATGCGTGGATGCGAGCTTGGCTTCTTGGGCCCAGCCGAAGTGTGTCGCAAGGACGTAACATCGTAAGGGGTTTTGTTGTAGGAATCGATGAGAGGCGATGGATGGGCGCAGGTTGGATATTGGTCCAGGGGTATCCCATTTTTCTGCGAGATATAAGGTGCGTTCAAGCTCGCTAATAGTATCCCATTTCGGTATTGGCAGTCCCGACATCAGGCAAAGAACGCGTTCCATAGGGAAGTCATCCTCGTAAACGTCCAGAATGTCGGGGTAACGGTTGGTTATCGGTAGACCATCGCTATGTTTAGATTTTGGTTGTGGCAAGCTGAACATGGTGTCGAATAGACCCGAAGTGGAACGAAGGATATATGAGTGCACACGATATAGCGTGCCTTGAGCAGATCGAAGAACGACATCTGCATCAGGAACCGAGAAGAGGTGATGATATTTCGATGTCGAAGAGTCTGCTCGAATATGGAGCACTTTTGGAATTGATGGTTGAGTGAAAATCGTGGCGATGGTTGGGGCAGCCATAGTGAGGACGGGCGAGGGCTTTAAGCGCGGTTGTATGTTGGGGTGTGCGGATTGAACCTCGAAAGACCCGCTCTTTAAAGCAGCGCTGCCCTCCTAGCTACACGTGGGAGAGGCTGTTGGGGCACGAATCACATATGGGGCGACCACGAATATGTCGATGAGATGTGATTCTCGGCCACAGATTCTGAGCAAGAAGAGGAGAGAACCTTCGCAGGACGGTGTGAGAGTCAAAATTTACCTTCCCATATTCTAACGATTGACTGGTCCAGTGTTCATTGATGATGAGAAGTTTGTCGTCGGAGTCGATGGCAAGGCGCATAAGCGTGTCAGACGAAAACGTGCTCAGACGATGTTCAGGGTTGAAAGCGATCGAGAAACACGTGTAGGGTCTGCCCAAGAAATCGGCTTGGATGAGGACAAATTCCCTCGCCAGAGACACACGCTGCCTGAGGCTTGAGATCAGTGCAGCAATAGAGATACTGAAGCCGATTCGAAATTCAGACTTTGCAAATCTTTAACAATTTCGTACAAGCGCTGAAGGCAATTGAGGAACCACATTTGGACATGTTTGATGTATCAATATCTTTAGTCCTTTTGATGGTTTTATTATCTAAGCGAGAGGTGCTCTTTCATAGAGTTGAGCGAGAGCAATAGGCGAGTTGCAGGGCATCGCTATCATCCGAATTATCAAGGAGCGGGATATTTCTTCGACTGTTCTCATCGCCAGAGTTTAATTGAGGACACAGGTAAGAGAGGTTAGTGAGCTAAGCATTAGAAGCCAGCTATGGTGAATGCAACGGGAACCCAACGAGGGTGCGTACGTGTTTTCGAGTTTCTTTTACCAACTTCTTACACATCGCTGTCGTCCCCTGTACCGTGTACGGGTTTCCATTCGAGCATTCTCACGGGCAGTTAAGGCGTCAAAAGATAAATCACGGACTCACATTCATAAAGGTGAAATCGTAAGTTGGATGCAGAGGGAACACCCCATTCACATTTGAGGCGACAACCTTGGTGCAGCATTACCAGGCCCGGGCACGCTGCTCTAAGTGGGCCATGGAGCTCTTAGCCGAAACGTGATCACCGTGGGGTTACACCTGAATTTGGAGAGACGTTCAAGAGTTGAAGTCTAGGAAGCTAAACCCGTCTCACGGAGTTAACGTGGCAAAGCCCTGCTTTTCGGCGACAAGCCCAGGTTAACATTAGCCTCATGGAATCCTCGACTGTCGAACTCACATGGGCATGGAAATGGGCGTACCAGAAAAGAATGCAACGGCTAAATTAAGCGCACTTTAGCTGAAGATCATGCACGCGTTGTGCGTTGTGCTTGCTTGGCGAGTGTTGAGCGAGGGTAGTGGTGGTACAGTGTACAATTTGAAGAGAACCGTTCCGCCACTCCCATTTCCGGGACCGGTAAATACCATTTACCGGTTACTCCTGCACTCTGAATGCCCATTCCCAGCGCTGCGAGAAGTTGATACGCGTTTCAAACTTTGTGAGAAAAATCCAACTATCTAATACTGGCAGATCCATGTAAATTGTACGCTACATCTGAGGAGTACTTCTCTACCCATCCGTAGTCTATCTCTAATCATACTAGACCCATTTTCTCAGCATAAGGATCCCAGGCTGAATCTGTGTGCCTTTCGTATTCCAGGAAGTCGGATATCATATCGGCTACATCTCTTCCATACACATCGCCAATAAATGCCAGAGTGACATCGATTCCAGCGCTCACTCCTGATGAGGTCCAGATATTCCCATCCACGACCCATCGCGCTTGGGCTACCCATTTCACTTGCGGCCTGAGCGCAGCCGTCGCTTTGAATGCTCGCTTATTCGTTGTGGCCTGCCTGCCATCCAATAGGCTGGTGCGAGCTACCAGAGCGGATCCAGTGCACACGGTAACGAGATATCTCAGATCTGGGTAGACCTTCGTGATATAAGCGAGTGCAGCGTCCAGATTTGCAGGTGGTCGATTCCCGAACCCGCCCGGGACCAGAAGGACGTCGATAGAAGGCACGTCATCAAATTTGTGCGTGGGTACGATGCACTGAGAGAAGTCGGAACCGTCTGGAAGATGATGAGAAGGGATTTTGGTTGAAACTGGATCCAATGTCTCCGCAATCACGTATAACTTCAGTGGGTAGGCGAGCGAAAGCATGTTCAAAGCATCGAGAGGTCCGAAGACGTCTAGTGCCTGGAAGCCTGGATAGACCACGATACCAAATACTTTAGGTACTGAATCTGAAGGTTTTGCTGTTGGAGGTAGCTCAAATATCGGCGACATCGACGTTAACTTTATAGGCGTGGTTGGACGATCTTATCCGATTGAATGCCAAATCAGGCTAATCAGACTTCCCACGTCCTTCGGGGCAACTCGATTTCGAGTGGTATGTAATATTACCAAGGACTATTTGCAATCTGTAGTACTACCTTACACGACTATCAACACAGATGCAATTTTTCCTAGTTGAATAAATTTCTGTAAACTCTTGGACAATATCACAGCTTGAGATACTTACTATGTTTGAAAATCAAATCGCCTTTCGCGGTGGAAGATCAAGTGCGTCAGGAGCGAGGACCCGAAACGCTTTTCCATACTTATTTTTGTAGAATACTATATCCCCATCATCTTCAATGAAGCAACATTGGGTGAAACTACGATAAAGAGCACGGAATGAATTCTAAATGACAAGTAAGGAGCATTAAAAATGAGCTTCATCAACAGAGGCATTCCTTACCGTAGAGTCATAGTTGTGATCATCCTTCAAGACCATTTTAATTGAATCAGTCACTTGAGGTTGGTTATCTATTATATTTAAGCGTCAGAAATCGATGAGAAGAAAGTGGAAGATGACAAACAGAAAGGAATGGTTGAGAAGAGATGATGGGCGACCTGTTTGTCAACGGGGGTCAACCTCTTTGCGAGTGCGGAAAAAATAAGCGTCACCGACGTGGTCATGGGAGACATTATGAAGGAAGAATCTTCCCGCCCATCCTAAGAGCGGACGATCAACAGTTGAAATAGCACCTCGAAGGAAAGACCATTGCCGGTTGCGGTAATGCGGAATGGTGGGATCCGAATGGTGGAGGTAGGTCAACATCACAATCCAATGATTTGCGAGCTATGAGTTCAATGTTCGATCAGGTTCGAAGGAATTTGAGCGAGGAGAAACTGACCAAGTAAGGGAGGAAATAGAGCTTGAAGAAGCATCCAAGTCCGACTTGTCGAGTCCAAAGATATAGTAGATAGCACATGGCACAGAGACCGATGTTCGACGCAACGATACCATTCCATTCGCTTGCTTTAAACAGAGGTGATGATGGTCGGAAGTGCTGTGAAGTCCATAAGCTCGTATTTATGTCAGTGATGCCGCAGACGCACATTGGTGCCAAGGGGGTGCCTTGGTGATCCCATTGCATTCGTGAAGAGGTAATACTGCCAGCCTAGAATTTGCATGAAGAGTAGACGTCCGAGAGTGTAGATAGGAGTTTCTTCGAAGACTTCATGATAGTCTGAGATTAGTGCAGTCGACGCAGGTGGAAGGCCGCATTTCTTGCGAGTGCTGGGGACGTAATTTTCATCACGTTCCACTGACATGGTCGCTTTGTGGTGAGCATGGTGCGTGGATCTCCAGGAAAAATAGGGAGAGAGAACGAACTGAATAAGTGTCAGATAATCCGTACCGCAGAGAATGAAGTGGAACATACTGTATGTAGGGAGTAACCTACGAGATGATTAACCCAGCCATGCGACGAGATGTTACCATGGCCGGCCTCGTGAGCCATGCACCACCACCCAGCCAAGATCACCCCTTGACAGAGCCAATACATCGACCAGAGAGCCCATTTTACTCCAGTTGCCAGTGAAGATCGGCATCCATAGGTCTCGACGAGCCATTGAGCAGTAGGATCGATGACCCACCCCAATTTGTAGACGATAACGGCACAAAAAACATCGCGGAAGACGTAAAAGAGGCCTTTGAGAGTATTTTTGTCGTAAAGATGCTTAGGGACTACAGAATGTATTTCGGATAAGCTCGCCTTGGGAAAGAATTCCAATGTCAGCCCGAAAGACAATGACCAAGAGGTGTACGAACGGATGTCGGCTTAAAAGGAGTTTGCATGCGCTTCAAATATTCCGGGCCATCGGCGGAGAGAGGATGCATCTTAGAGAAATTTTGTCAGCTCTGGGGAAGGAGTGCGGAATGCTGGAGCTGGATGTTAGGCAGGGCGGGTATTTAAGCGTCAAGTAGTTGCTATGTACGGAATGCAAATCGCAGATCATCCGATCAAGCTTGCTTAAAGCATGATTTCGGGCAGTCGCAGCGGCCCTCCCAGTAGAAGGGAGGATAAGAGCTTTTTGAGATTGGTCCTTGCCTCATTCCCGAAACTAGGATCCGGGAGCAAGTAATAGAAATGTCAAACCGACCCAGAGTGTGTTCCGTCTTCGAACGGGTTAACCTCTCATTGCGCGCATTTCGGCCTCAGAGGTGTATGTAACCTCAGAATACCCAGAGACTGTAGGAGAGTACACGAGTATCGGAAGGAAGTTAGGCTGAGTAGGTGACAAACACCGACCAAACAAGAACAAGAAATTTCAATTTTCAAGGTGTTCCAACTTCCAGCCAAAGATGCCTTGATGTCAACCAAACTATCGAAAGTATCGATTCCCGGATAATTAGTCTCAAGACGTCGGAGGTTACTACCTTCCTTATCGCCTAACCTTAAAAAACCCCATCTTCTGCGTCCAAGCTCCTTTTCTGGCTAGGTCTAGGTCTTGCTGTACCGAAACACGTCGGACCTCGGTCGACCGATTAGGCTCCCGTTCTGCGTTGAACCCTCATTTTCTGATTAACAGGCTAGCCTTTCTACGTCATTCAGCATATATACACACCTTGGTCCGATGGACCTCGTTGATGAAGTGGACATGTCTTGTGCCTCCATTAATTCAGCCGGTGACAGCATTATTCTTGCATTCGCGTTCCACGCAAAAGGGGATTCTCGGCCTCAAATTCAGCGTCCGCTACCGATTACTCTGTATACCGAGTGTGCTTAGCTCGTAGGTATAGTTCTATAGCGCCAAACTTCAAGATATCTTTTCTGGAACGGGATGCATCTGGTTCAGTAGCCACGGATGACTGATACTTATCTTGTCGCGGCTGACTCTCTGACTTCATATGCAAAGTCAAGTGCCATGTAATTCGCATACCCGCGTTTTCTGGGGGATCTGGTACGGGCTTAAATACCTCGACTTCAACATCGTGCACCCCTCAGCCATCCTTACCATCTGTTTACGAATTCCTACTCAATTGCGCCTACTCTTACGAGGAAGGATGGGCACCACTATTGAAGTCAAGCATTATTCCGAAGGGGATCTACCTTCTACCACTCCAATGAACTGGTAAGGACGCCTGCAGTATATTGACCTGGGCTCATAAAAGGTCAGGTCGTTGAAGGAAATTCGGGATGCAATTCCTGCCAGGTTTTTCGTCAGAGATACAACCCGCGGGCTACTCTATCTATCTCGCGATTTTCTGCTTGCCGCGGTGGCCTGGACCTTGGCACTTTATATCGATCACTATTTCCAGGGAGCCGATGCCACAAGGCTTCTTACTCCGTTCGGTGCTGGTCTTGCTCGTTGGGCTGCTTGGGGCGTCTAGTCAGTGAATCACATAGCGAGGATCATTAGCCGCTAACCTCATGGCTATTACTTAGTTGGTGGTTTCAAGGCCTCATTTTCACAGGTATCTGGGTGATTGGCCATGAGGTCAGGGATCCACCTTGTTTTATGTTATATCTTCACTGATTAGCACATAGTGTGGACATGGAGCTTTCTCCGATTACAGACTCTTGAACGACATCCTTGGTTTTGTAAGTGATTGGCTCTAAATTCTACGAGAGGATCGGCTTAATTTACTTTCTAGGTTACACACACCTTCCTCTGGACGCCTTACTTCTCCTGGAGAATCTCTCACCATCGCCACCACACCAACCACGCTTCTATGGATCGCGACGAGGTGTATGTACCGCGCACTCGCTATGACCTCAAAATTCCAAACAAGACTCATGGCGAGATTAATTGGGATGAGATATTTGGCGACACACCAATTTATACTCTCTTCATGCTTCTCCGTCAGCAGTTCTTAGCATTCCCTGCCTATCTTCGTGGGTACTTTGGTAGCTCTCAGATATGCTCTCGATAACATGGCCTACGTTTCACAGTTTTCAACGTGTCAGGCCAGAAGTCGTACCCAAAATGGACGAATCATTTTGATCGTGAGTAATATTTGCGTTAGACTTTTTGAGTTGCATTCAACAAGCGTTTTAGCGAACTCAATCCTGTTCACACGATCTCAACGCAATGCAATTATTATCTCTAACATTGGAATCTCTGCCATGGTGCTGGGTGTTATATACTGTTCACGCCTCTATGGGGCTGCCAACGTCGCAAAATTCTACGGCGTGCCTTGGCTCTTGGTAACCCACTGGTGTAAGTGTCGCATTCATTTGGTGATCCGTTGATTTACCTTTGAGTTCGCTCGTCGGGCTTCGCCAGTTATTATGATTACTTACTTGCACCATACCGACCCAATTCTCCCTCATTATCGAGGGAAGGAGTGGAACTTTCAGAGAGGCGCGGCCGCCACTGTCGATAGAAACTTCCTCGGATGGCAAGGTCGTTTCTTCCTTCACGATGTCGCACATTATCATGTTATCCATCATGTGCGTAATTTATTTGGTTTTACTCTTTCAAAAACGAGGATCCGCCTTCTCACGCATCTTCTATGGCAGTTCTTCCCAAAGATGCCATTCTGTACGTCCACTCCTGATTTCCATTGCCATCCGTGCGGATCCTGATCATTAGTCTTCTCTTCTCTCGCTCCTTACCGCTCTGAACGTATTCGTGATCCGCAGACCACGGCCCTGAAGCTACCCAATACTTGAGGCGTTTCATAGGAGACCACTACACTCATTCTGACAAGCCAGTGTTTAAAGCGCTCTGGGAAAATTACAACAGGTGTCAATTTGTTGAGGATAAGGGTAATTCTATCCGACATCTGTTTTGAATCCCCTCTGAATTCTTTATGCGAACAGGTAATATACTCTTCTACCGCGATAAAAAAGGGATGGCCATCCGCCGCCCAGCCGATCCTCACTTCGGAACACGCCAGGAGTCTGTCGTTTCTCCAAGTCCTTAAAAACCGTATATGAGGGCGATCTGGAGAAAGCTTCTCGATGATATGGTTCCCCAATTATAAAATAACTCTGAAATAGGAAGTTGAAATACAATCGAAGACTGTTACATATTCTTACCAAGCTTATACTACTGCCGGGATGGGGAGAAGGGGACAGGCTGGCCGAAATCTGGACGTCAGACAAGGGTTATCCCCAGATTTCGGTCAAAGCAAAGGTTCGGCCACTTGTGGTAGGTAGCGATGCGACCATCAGAATCAACTTGCCGCACCTCTCAAGGATTAGGATAGACCCTAAGCCACCTTTGGTTCGAGAAATTTGAGACCCTACTTATATTTAAAAGAGGAAATTATAGCCAAAGACGGATTTAATGGCGATGTACACGTGAGGAAGTATCTCAGGCTGATGGTGTACTTCAGTACTGACAGACTACAGTAGCGAAATTTATAACATAAGTTCATTTTTAATTTATTTCTCGAACAAATTCTGATGTTGGCCAAGTGGTTACACAGGAAACAGAATCAATTTTGTCCAACCAGGTAGGCGGTGGCCGAATTGATCGAAATAGGACAGCGTGTAAGTCACGTGGTCACTCCAGTGGCGTCTGAGGCGTGTGAATTGCCCAATTTGGCGCACAGTGTGAGGTGGCCAAACATGTGTATACACTCATTGTCGCTGACACGTTTTGATGGTTGTGGTTTCTTCCTTTGTTCCTGGCCATATAGTAATATACGACCATTGTACCTACTTTCATTGTCCACGGGTATTAAATATGAGTGATATTCTGCCACTGATATCCAACAGGTTTCCTCCTGAACAACTCCAAACAACTCAGCTTCGTTTGCCTCTCGTAGTCTCAGTCTCTTCCAGTTCACAGGTACGAATCTCTATCTTTTCAGACACTGCGCATATGCTAATGGTTTGCTATAGTCCGCCGTCTCATCCGAACGACATCTTCACCACGTCTATTTCATTACAATAATCGCAGGGCGATTTCACGCAGACTATCAACATTCCCATTTACGACATTTCCAACACCTACGACTCAGAAATGGCTTTCAACACCTCCACCTCTGCCCCCATTGAGCAGACCATCAACTTTTTGACCCGACCTCTCATTCTTTCGCAGACGCCGGACATGATCACCTCGCTTCAGTTAATTCTTCGCACTACGCTCCAAGCGGCTCTATCTGAACACCAGGCACGACTTACGCTTTCGTTCTCCATCACTTCTCTTCCTCCTCGCCCCGTTTACGCAGCTTGCATTGCCTGCGGCCTTCCATGGGCAGACTGGATGTCGCTCTTAGGCTCTCGCGACTTCGACCTCGTCATCGAGGTGCACTCGGTGCTCGTCACCTACTACGGTATCGGCAGGCCCCAGACCATAGTGGTCTGGTCTCGCCCTACCACCACAGCCCCATCTCATCGTCCAGTCGTTTCCAGACTCAGTTTCGATGAACCCCAGGTTCCTATTAGCAAACTCGGACAACAATCTCTTATGCAAGCCTCGCTCAAAGCGACCGTCAACTCAGCACTTGCTCGTGCCCACAGCCGCACCCTCGCCCAACAACTTTTGGAATCGGACGATAAGCAGGAGGCCGAGGAAATCTTCGATATGATCTCCCTTCAGACTTCGATAATGTCACCAACACCCACTCGCGAGGGATTTGCGCTCGAAATCCCCTCCATGTCAATCTTCCCGTCGCCACTGTCTTCCCCCGAGTCCCTTTCGCCTAACAGCTCCAGGCCGAGCTCCAGGTCCTCGACCTTTTCAACTTTCTCATCTGATGATGAAGAGAGTGTTACCTCCGCCTCATCTATCTCCTCCTTCGATTTCTTGGCTACCACGAAGCCCGCCCTCTCGCCTATCTCTCGCCCAATGCCATCTGCCGCAGCTGTGAAGCCCACCTTCAACAGACACGCCCCCGCCTTTGTTCCTCGCCAATCCCAACCTACTCGCGTCGTAGTCGACAACACTAAGCTGGACAAGACGAAATACCTCTACCAGGGTGGCGTTAGCACCGTCCTTACCGGAGGTGTTATGCTTGGCGGTGCGCCAGCTGCTTCGTCGTCTGCCGCCGCTCCCGCTTCGGTACCCAAGTACCGCGCTCCCGTTGGAGGCAGGAAGCTACCTTCACCTCCCACCAAAAGTCTCGCCACCTCTGCGCAATCATGGAGGCGCGCAACTCCCAGGGTCTAAATTTACCCTTTGCAAAACCTTACCCGACCATGAGCTTCGATTTGACGACTCTATTCGACGACGTCACGACCAATTTTTTCATTCTGTATCTTTACTGCAGTTGTACACTTACTTACCTTCATTATCATTGTTATTCTAGATTAACTTGTAGCAGTATCCTGTCGTTGTCACTTGCTTTGGTCGTCTGCTCACGAACTCTCGGGCTTGTTCTAATACCTTCGCATTCTCTAATTTGTCGATTCCCTTGGTATCTCATGTACTCTACTCAACCTAATGATACGGCGATTTGAACTTCTGCGTTATCATTGTTAACCCTTCGAGTGATTGGGAGATCATCTTGACACTTCTGAAGTTATCGTTCGATAACTTCGAAGAAACGGATAAGCCCCTTGAGCCATATCAAATGGCCTTGGACACCGGAAAAGATCGGCATTCCAGGAATAAATTCGAATCTGAGAAGGAACAATAGCAATCTAATCTTGTTCGATGAGCGCTTAACGTCTTGACACGAAAATCGTCTTAACAAGGCGTCGTCTATAGGACTCGTTGGGGGCAGTCTGATTGGACTATCATGTTCGGCTTGAGGGACTCATCTGGTAGGTTTATCATCATCTTCGTTACAATCGATTAGTGATGGTATCATTATAAGGGACACAAGATAAAAAAGAGATATCAAGCCGATATTTCAAGTAGCTCAAACGCCTCCTGAAAATAGCTTTTCGCTCTCGTGACCAGCTCCCGTATGCACACCTTTCCGCCTCTTCGCAATCTTTTCACGGAGCATGATGACCCATCTAATAATCACGAAGATAATGACTTGCCCGACCGCTATGCCGATAATATACGCTGCAAGAAGCTTTCCCTGCTTCTTCGGGTCCAAGAAGGAGTACGCTAGAATGAGAGGTAAGATTGACAGAAGAAAAACGCAGAGAGGCATAAAATTACTGTAGATTCCCTGAGTAGCATGTGTGATGTATGCCACACCCAGATAGCCACCCAACAATACGATGGTAACGGGCAAATCAATCCAGGGCATCGGACCGACGTTGGTCAGGATGATTTCGAAGAGTGCAAAAACGGTGTTGAGTGCATGCTTTGAAATATTTGCCCAGCCTGTGTAAAAGTCGCAGCGACGGGCAAGAAGTTATTAGATGTCGGGGCCAGGTTAGGCAGAAGTGCAACACGTACCTGTGTAGGGAGTTTCGAAAGTGGAAGGGCCAGCTAAGAGAATCCAGTAGACAATCGTAACAAGCAAAGCTACAATAGATATTGTCAGTGTCAATGGGTAGAGGATGTCAGGTATCGATTTGAGCTCACGATATGTGACAATAGTGGAAAGAAGCAATACGTGAAGATGGCGCAAGAATTTTGGCCACTTTCGTTGCAGGGGGTAGCCTAATTGACCTTTCTTCAAGTTCTGACTGTAACATAACGTCTGGACGCCTGAGGCGAAGAAGTAGGCGCAAAGACCAATGAACGTCAAATTGGTAAAGTACGACAAATAGCTGTAAGACGATAAACTGGATGGTCAGTTTGGGGTTGTACGAAAAGCAAGAGGAGCATATGGACGTACGAATCGAGCTCTCCCGTGTGCTTCGAGCCCTCCCAAGCAAACTGGAAAATCAACACTGCGAGCACATATAACGCGACGAGAAGCCGAATGTATGATAAAATAATGGGCTTGAAAGCATAGGAGGTCACGAGCTTGAACTCTCTGTCGAACTCTGTGGCTGCCATCGCGTCGACTTGAAGGGAAGGTGATGGAAGACAACCAAGGGGCTAGAGAGCCGCAGCGCACGGGCTGACATTATTTGTATTCCGCTCATGAATGTTGTCCCTGGCTACCCTCACGGATGTTGAAACGTTGTAGAAAATTGATTCTGATTAGCGGTTGTGTGGCGTAGAATCACGTGTGCAACGGTGCGTGCGCGTTCGCTAATCACTGTCAGAGGGCATGTTCAATCGCTGTACTTAGAGGGCTGTGTTGATGTTCCAAGGTAGACTCAATCCCAGCACTCCGTCGGTATCAAGGATACTTCGTATCCGGCGGGCAAACATAAAGGCGGGTGGGTTCGAGCCTAGTTCCAAGGGTCTTACATAGGACTTCAACAAAGGAAATGACATTGGAAGTAGCTCTGTACGAAGAGCGCAACGATATCGCAAGAAGGGGTTGGAGATTGACTGACGAATGGGGGTGCCGGCCCGACTTGGTTAGTCGGGCCGAACTTTGATCGGAAATTTTTGGGCCCGACAAGGACGCGGAGGACGCGACTGAGAACTTCACGTCGACTATGCTATCAGGTTTTCGCGTCGCAGCGAGAACGTCCCTCAAATGCCGCTGCGAAGCATTGCGACAGTTCTCGGGGACATGCACTCGCCTCCAAGCAGAAGTTCTTAATAACTTCGATAGCAGTGCTAATGGTTTGACGCCAACGGAACGGATACGAAACATCGCCATTATTGCTCATGGTATGTGCGCCTTGTTGTATCACTGAAGCTTGACTGTCCGCTAAGTTTCTACTAGTTGATCATGGCAAAACGACACTTGTTGACCAGCTCCTTCGTCAATCTGGAACGATAAAGCAACTCACCGCGACGGAACAGTTGATGTACACGCCGTCGTCGAGTACTGGCAACGCTTCGGGTGGTTCGATGACTTCGGACAGCCAAATTGAGGATGGTTTTATTACCCGGCTTATGGACTCGAATGACCTTGAGAGGGAACGCGGTATCACCATTCTCTCCAAGTGCACTAGTGTCAGCTACGACGGGAACCTAATCAACATTGTGGACACGCCTGGACACGCTGATTTTGGTGGAGAGGTTGAGCGCATCATGAGCATGGTCGATGGCGTTGCCCTCGTAGTTGATGCCACGGAAGGGCCTATGACACAGACGCGTTTTGTGCTTTCCAAAGCCCTCAGTCGAGGCTTGAGGTGAGCTACATGCGGTTCTTTGCGGACTTATGGAATTTAACACATTTTAGGCCTCTCGTCGTTCTGAACAAGGCTGACAGAGCCACTTCGCGTCCACAGCAAGTCGAAAGCGACCTGTTCGACCTATTCGCTACCCTTGGCGCCACAGACGAACAAGCAGACTATCCTCTCCTCTATGCATCCGCAAAGCAAGGTTGGGCTCAACCCGAAACACCTGCAGTATCTGCCCCGTCTTCATCATCCTCTATGACTCCCCTCTTCGACCTCATCATGTCTCATGTACCCGCGCCAACACATCTTCCTCGGACAGGTCCTTTCTCAATGCTCACAGTGCAAATCGAGGCAGACCCATATGTGGGTATGCTCTTCCTAGGTCGCATTCATACCGGGGTTCTGCGAATCGGAGACACACTTCACGCCCTCAATGCTCAAGGTGAGAGGGTTGGTGAAGGAAAGGTCAAGAAGATTTTTGGGCGAAGGGGACTGGAGAGGGTAGAGAAGGACACTGCTGGGGCTGGGGAGATTGTCAGCATCGCTGGTATCAAGACTTCAGGCGGTAGCGGAAGTGGTGTGAATGTCACTCTCGTGCATCCTGACGGCTGGGGTACAAATGGACCTCAGGCCCTTCCTACTACCCCGATTGACCCTCCTACGATTTCTATCCACGTTTATGCCAACGACTCGCCTCTTGCCGGCAGGGAAGGAACGAAGCTTACCTCGCAGGTCATCAAAGAGCGGATCTACAAGGAGGCAGAAACAAATGTGGCACTCTCTGTGCTTCCTGGACCTACATCTGAGTCGCTCGAGCTCCGTGGACGCGGCGTGCTACATCTTGGAGTACTTCTAGAAACACTCCGGCGCGAAGGTTTCGAACTGTCAGTTGGACCACCGAAAGCAGTTATGATACCTGACCCGGACAAAAAAGCTTCGTTCCTCGAACCAATTGAGGAGTGTACTGTTGTTGTCAGGGAAGAGTATGCTGGAGCTGTAGTACAGAAGCTCACCCTGCGCCGAGGAGAGATGAAAAGCTACGACGCTGGCGATCCCGAGGAAGGTTGGGTTAGAGTGGTGATGGACGTACCAGCGAGGGGATTGATTGGGTATATGGCTGGTGAATTCGGAAACGATGTGCACGGGCAAGGGTACGTTTATCCCCTTGACGTTCTTTAGGATAATGCTGATCATGTACTCAGAACGATCAATCATATCTTCAAGGGATATGAGCCGTTCCGTGGCGAGATCGACACCGGCAGGAACGGAGCACTTGTCTCTATGATGAGTGGCGAGTCCTCTGGGTATGCCATGGCTCCTCTTCAAGCACGTGGGACGCTTTTTATCCATCCTCAAACACAAGGTAAGCTATATCATGCCTTCTCGAACCCCGCTTGATTTTAATCGTGGTACAGTATACCCCGGCATGGTCATTGGCGAATCATCCAAATCGTCTGACCTGCATCTCAACCCCTGCGTCAAGAAACAGCTCACCAACATCCGTGCCGCTGGCGCCGACGAGAAGATCGTTCTTGCAAGTCCCCGTATTTTGACATTAGAGGAGGCTCTTGCCTACATGAGCGACGATGAGCTGGTTGAGGTCACTCCAGGAAGTGTGAGACTAAGAAAGAAGGATCTAGAGGCGGCTAAACGAGGCGGAAAGGGTGTGAAGAGCAAAAAATAGACTCATAGGTGAGATTGTATCTTCTTTAGGACTCGTTATTTACTGACCGAGTATTTGGCAGCATTATCCTAGAGAAACCTTAGACATCATGCACCGTATCTTATATCCCGACCTTCGTCGGTAATTTTACTCACCCCCATTCCCATAATAAAGTAATTTGCTCGTCTCCTGCTCCATCTCACTGGCCTTCGGAATCACATGGAGTCTTGTAAGGGGATCATATGTGAGAGTTCATGTTTACTACCGAGAAGGGTGGGTGGGGTGCACTCCGCGCGAGCGCAAAAAATTCGGGTACGGGGAATCGAACCCCGAGCTGCCGCGAGCACTCCATGAGAGGCGGCAATGTTAGCCGTTACACCATACCCGATTGGTAATGCAATTTACCAGTCCAGTGTATGTCTGTATATTAGTCATGACAAGTAGTGAATTTTAGACGCAAAGGTAATGTGTGATAACGTGGTCAACGAAAGGCTTTTTTGAATGTTTGTTTGGAGCACTTGGAGTTATACTCGATAAAAAAATTCCGGTACGGGGAATCGAACCCCGAGCTACCGCGTGAAAGGCGGTAATGTTAGCCGTTACACCATACCGGACGTGATTGACGTTCAATTTGTACTGCTAAATTGCTGATGTGTGTCACGGGCACTTTCATCGTCACTCCTTTCTTGTTTCCTAATCCACAACAACTTCCTGGGTGCTTTCGCGATGTGTACTATCCATTTCATGTATTATATATGGTCTTCCGACACCGTGGATACTATGTGGCGTTTACTCCTCTCGTCCTTTGCTGGGTTATAAAATTCCCCATTGAAAACATCACGAGGACCTGTCATTCGAATGCCATCCATTTCAAGAAGTTGCAATATCCAGATCATCTATGGCAGAGATTGTCCCTATACATTCTTTATCGGATTTATATTGCTATCCAGACCAGCTGTCCTGATCCTTCATGTCTTTAGCGAATGCAAGAGTGTCACCAACGTCGCTGCCGTTCGCTCCCCAAAATGCACCAGAGTTCCTGAGGTTCGGAGAAACAGGTATGTAGTGTACATGATCGCGATATACGATTCTCATTCCAAGTGATAACTAGGATCCAATCCAACTTCTGACATGACCCTTGAGAAGAACCAGGAACAATTATGGGACGAACTCAGACGGTTTTATGACGAGAATGAACAAGTCATTGAACGGTCTCTAGCGCTCGACGCAGAGAAAATGGCAAGGGATGAAAAGGCGTCTGAACTGGATATGGCTGTTGATACTTTCATGGAGACCGCTAATGTAGTCATGGAAGGTCTGGTGGCATTGGGGAATGTTCATCCGATACTGGGCGGTGCGTACAATCTCCACAATGATATCTGGACGCTAATTAGATACAAATGTCCAGTTGCTATATTCGCCTTTCATGGAATCATTAAGCTCGACATTGCGCGGCGAGACAATAACAGAAAGGTGTTGGCTGTGAAGCTCCAGATGCAAAATATGATGTGTGCCATGTTCCAGTGCGTTTATTTGTATCACTCAGAGTCAGTTCAACGCTTACAAAGTATGGACTTCCAGACTCCGCAAATTAAAACACATTCATGTGGAAGAGAAGGAGAAAGAACAGGAAAGAACGGGACTCCGACGACTTGTTGCAGTCATGGCGGATGAAATTACTGAATGCGGGAGTAATCTCAATTACTACGTCGGCCGCAAGTTTGTCTGTGCGTGCTAGTACCTTCTCGAGACACTCACACTTACCGGACTCTAGCTAAACTTATCAACGCCAAATCCTATGAGAGACTATTTGCGGAACACATTGAAGTCTTCGCCCAGCGCAGGGCGGAGCTCCAAAGCATGATCACATCCTACATCGCTGCCGGAGTTGACGCCGCCAATATTGGTATCGCAGACGTTGGACGGAAAATCAATGTTTTAGATAAGAAGATCGATTTCCTCGTCTCGATATTTCGCCAACTGGACACTCCATGCGAACAGGACGTTTTGAGATTCATGGAGCAAAATGGAGGAGCGCAAAAGTGTGTGGAAAAGGATGAACTTCTGATGAAACTGTTGACGAAGGCGGGCGAGTCCTCTGGGGAAGGAAAGGTTGCCATCATTGAGGGAGATGAGTTGGCCGAGATACGGGATACGTTAACGGCCGAGCTAGAGCAGGCGAAGGACATCAAGAGCGTTTTGGCGGAGAACCTCCCTCGTTTCACGAAGATACTGAACGTTCAGAACAATAACCTCAAGTTAATGACGGATCATCTGGAAGAGCAGGGTCAAGAGATGCAGGAACAGACGCTCAAGCTGGATCAGCTAGTTCAGACGTCTATTCTAATCCTGGAGGAAGGGAGGCTCATCAAAAAAGCGGTGGCTCCTAATGCATCTATGACCTTGAAGGACCCAGTCCTACAGCAAATCTGGGACCGGGTGGTACGTTATTCATCGCGACGTTCGATATCTTACTGATAGATCTCCAGGGTCTCAAGGGAAGTGTTAAGGCAAAACACTTCGTCCTCACATTCCGCGACCATTTCATCCTCACATTCCGAGAATATTTGCTCGTGGAACACTCAGCGCCAGCAAGTCTCGTCGGGAGTCCGCGCGTACCAATAATTCCGCTCAGTCCCGTACAACAAACGACTGCGTTGTTGTTCTCACCAGCCGTCCATGACCATCAGCCATTATTGGAAAGGCCGGTTCCAGCACTCCTCAGGCCGGAATTTGACGATATCTGGGCATTGCAATACCTTAATGCAGCTCATGCTCAACCGGTGATAGAAGCCTTGGATGAGGATGGTTCTGGCTTTATCAGCGTGAAGGAGGCCAAGAATTTTGCGCTGTCGCGACCGAGGGGGTGGAGGTGCGTCTTTTCGACGATCATTCTATAAATGAAGTCTCACTAAACGACGCAGCTTGATGCGGTGGCTAGGATACTGGGCTGCCGGATGGCATATTAACATCACCAGCTACCGCTGTAAAATCTACTCCATCGTCCAGCGGATGCATGAGGTGCTGCTAACTGCACACCCCGCCAACCGGTCGTATGTGGACGAGTACCTCAATCATCCTTCAATGAACCGTCTGGAAGCATTACTCCGGTCCACGAAGTCTCTGCCAGATGGGGCTCCAAAAGACTCGAAGTTGATGGAAGCTGCGGAACTCATGGCATCGCTACAAGAGGAACGTCTAATGTCTAACTTGAGGGAGATGTCGTTTGTTATGGAGTCGCCTGCCGATGTTACTTTGGTAGCTGGCTCTGGAAAAGTAGAGACGGTGCGTGAGGTTCCTGACTCCCGCGACGCTTGCTCATTGCCCCATTTCCAGTGGATTTTACCGTTACTTTACCTCATTCTGAATCGACACTTGGACATACTGAAGCTTGGTCAAGGTCGTGTTTTGGAGACGAAGGAGTTGGCACTTCAAGTGAAGTCCCTCCAATCGGTCTTCTCAGTTTTTGATGAGCGAATGCATATTCTGGATAGTGAGTGCCGAATATCGTGGTGTTCATATGTATCCTATTACTTACCAGCAGGCAGCCACCTTTCGTCAGAGTCATCGTGACGTGCTTGCCCAGTTTGAGAACTTCGCATATGGCATGGTTTGTGCTGTCAACGCCTTTGAGGTTTTGATGTAAACGCTAACCTAGAATGTCAGTTTCTTGCTTCGTTTGTCAATGGAGACAAAAATCCGTCGGAGAATACCCTCCTCACCTTCAGGGATAACAAGAATTCTGTCAGCAAAATCACTCAATCGTCAAATCCGAAATCTTCTGATGACGTGTCTATCCTTGCCCGAGGGCTTGGCCCCGTTTTCGAGTTCGTCGAGGTTAACATTGAGTGCGAAAAACCACCTTCGGAGCACGTTCCTCATCCATTCGAGGAAGGCATTTGGACTGGGCAGTGTATCCGAGCAAATAATCAGCGCATTGCGTTCCAGGGATTCTTTCAATGCACGATCAACCCCATCATCGATGGAAATATCAGCGGGCAGGGGGAAACCTATCTAGGAGGAATAGAAATTGCCGGCGAACTCGTTGGAGAGAGAAATGGAAGTGGTGGAAAGACATTGCTCGAATTCAGAGTCTATTCGGATGAATACGCCGACCTTTGGTGCAAAGGAGAATATGACCCGAAGAGTGAATTTATTAAAGGGAAATGGGTGATCGACGACAACTCTGATTTTCCTACGTTGAATGATGAAGCAGAAGAGAAAGCTATGGACCTCCAACGGCCTTGCGGGCGATTCTACATCACCCGGACGCCAGCTGCAGTATTTCGCTTCCGGCACCTATTAGACAAACCGAGCCCTGACCAGGCGTGGACGGTTGCACGAAGGCGTTGGGCATTTGCGACACAAGCAGTTCGTTTCCAGACTCAAGATCGAATAGGCTCTGCCAATTTTTTTCGTGCGAGGACTGCGGAGAGACGTGAATGGGTCGAACTCACTATACGGCGTGAGTTCGATAAGGCTTTCAAGTCCGTTGCCGGGAAGGAACAGCTGTCAACGCATGGAAGACAGGAGCTATGGGCACTAAGGCTGCAGATGCATCCAATAAACGGGCGTCTCTACGACTCGTTGGCAATTTACCTGTTCAAAAGAATGTCGTACAACGTGTACGTCCTTTTGCTAGTTTCTGGTCTCCCTTGTCCTCACAAGCTTAATCAGTGGTTTGTACAACTGCAAATCATGCGATCGGCGAATTATATTTGCTCGATTCCAATGCATTACCTGCATGGACGAAAAACTGAGCAGTCAGCTTGATCTATGCGGCGATTGTATTGAGGCGCCAATCGTACCAATAGATGGAGACTTCGCTCATCACACTTCACATTCTCTTATTCGTTCTACCCATCGTATCCACGACTGCGAGCTAGCCTCAATGATTCCGCAGACTCGAATTCGCTCCGAGCGTCTCAAAGCATCGTTCAAGGCGGCAGAGATCAAAGCCTCAACAATTAAAAATCTCGACAACGACGGCCATAGACTTTCTCCATTGAAAACTCCTCCGTCACCATTCGCCTGCGCATGTTGTAAAAACAGCATTTCCCTCCCGTGTTGGGTGTGTGTTGCATGCGGTACGCCCTGGGACCGACCATCGATTTATTCTACTGACAATTTCCGATACAGCTCTGGATACATTTATCTGCTACGATTGCGATACCAAACGTAGACCAGTGCTCAAGAGAGAAGGCTTCTCGGCTGCTCATTCCTACGATCACCCGTTGCTCCGACTCCATGATAGCTGTGAAGTGAAACTGAGTGAGGTGAAGGCGAACCGTATTGAAAGACGGATGGGAGAGATGGAAGCGCGTATCAATAATACCTTATCATCTCTCCAAGAAAAGGTCAATCAACAACTAGAAGACTTGAAGACGGGGATGAAGTTCACTGTCGAGGAGATCGCAACTAGTGAGCAGAGGACTGTCGCCGACCACAAATTCGGCGCCCGTGACATCGACGCAGATGTTGAAATAACCTTGAGAAATCCGATGCCCACGAACAGCCACGCTTTGCTGCATTCGCCTCCAGCCAGATGTGTGCCCGGGGGTTCGGAACAGTCGTATAACAACAATACTATTCCCCTCGAGGGCACCTTGGAACGCCGCTTGCAACTTTTGGAGGCTAAGGTCGAGTCCCAGTTCGACACTATTCTGGCCCTGTTACAACAAATCGTTCCATCATCACCAAATCCCATACTACACTCGCTAACATAGAACATCGAGTGGCCCCCGACCCTCAAAGTACTCAGATGCCTAATGATCCGGTCCCTCCTGACATCCTTTCACGTAAAAGGAAGTGTGACGATAATTATAACATTTAGTCCATTAGTTTCTTGGTGCCTAACGGAAGTATGTATGTGGGTCAACTTCGAGTTATGTTTATCACCTCGTACTCAGCAACGTGGCTCGTACATAATTTTTATCAAACAATCGGTGGTACTTATTGTGCTTCTCTCATTTTATTTTTCAGTCAGTGAACCTCGAGTCAAGATATTCCGGTTCATGGTCAAAAAAATTAGTCTGTTAAATATTCGACATAGAAACATCGTTCAGTTTGTGCTGGTAGGCGCCCTCCCAGTGCTAGGGCAAAGGTCACACGCCAATATCCACAACACTATCGTTAAGTGGTCAAACTAAGCATCCGAGCTGTACTTATGCACCCGAGTCACAGGGTGTATCATTCCCGAAGCACAATAAGAGAATTGAAACGATAACCCAAATTAAACCGACTGGCACGCCAGAGAGACCACTATGATGCAGTCACGTTTTGATATGGTTTGAACCCCGGTGAGTCTGTCTTAATCAACGTACTCTCCTCTTCTTCCTGAAGTTGCCTCTTGTGTACAGTTGGTGCGTGAAAAAGGTCGGCTACCAAATCTAGAGTATGGGATGAAGCCTGTAGATAACTTGAAACTACATACTGTTGTACTTACGCCGCATGGATGATGGGGGGCTTGTGGAGTAGATAGATAAATAAAAATGTGTATCTATGAGAGTCGAATAAGTAACCTGATGGAGATACCATCTTCCCATTCTCCCTTCATATTGCACCACATTTATCAACGTGAAGCATAATGTCTCGAACCTCTCCAGATGAGGGGCGTGAAATTATTATTAGATCACCTGCAAGTCGATCGAAGGCGAGAGCCCAGAGACGCCTATAACCGTCGGTGGTTATGATTGACTGTGTCGCCAAGTGGTATCATGATTGATCTGTTGTAACTACTAGCGTGCGAAGTTGTCATCTGAAGCCCTTGGAAGTCCCTCTAAGTTTTACCAATGAGTCTGGACAATGGAACCCAACCGCACTAGCACAAAACTCTAACATAGCACAACCCACCATTCGCTAACAAAGCATAACAAAGGATTATGGCAGGTTGCATCATGCCGAGCATTGGCGGCCACAAAATAGGCGCTCGCAATTTATTGGG
>Ga0247741_1000319_pt1 | contig 29333 bp, 25 predicted proteins | sample UWRJL213509R2_FD_180945 | JGI IMG/M metagenome (GOLD analysis project Ga0247741, IMG submission 180945) | Plant litter microbial communities from Arlington Agricultural Research Station in Wisconsin, United States - UWRJ-L213-509R-2 | ecosystem: Environmental > Terrestrial > Plant litter >... | reverse complement strand
AATATCAGGATTGGTGTCGAGATAGCGCGATTGTGCCTCGAGCCGCGATGGTATCATTAGGTCGTCGTGATCGAGCCTCGCGATATACCTACCTCTTGCAAGAGCAATCCCTCGGTTCAACGTTGCCGGCAGCCCCATGTTATCATGATGATAGGAGCGTATGCGCGGATCGGACAGCGTCTGGACCAGCGCCCAGGTATTGTCCGTCGAGCCATCATCCAGCACTATCAACTCAAAATCAGCCATTGTCTGTGAAAGCACAGACTGGATCGCGTCATTCAACAGTGCCTCGCCATTAAACGCAGGCAGAACGACACTGACTTTCGGGGGAACTTCCAGCGAGCTTTGCATCAGCCGCCGCGGTCCCCGCGGGTTGCCATCACATGAAGACCAAAGTTGAGAAGCTCTTTGCTACCGTTGTCACTTGCGGAAAGCTTCTCCAAGGTTGAAAGCAGGATTTTCAGCGCAAAGCGTTGAGGCTTGGTCAGGGACGTTCCCGTATATTGCTGAGCGCATTGGTCGACACGCCGGAGTTCTTGGCCGACATACTCGAAGAAGTTACCATTTTCCGTGATCTGGATGTCCACAAAACCCATTCGTTCTAAATGATGTAAGTAATAGTACCGGTTGAAGCCGGTGGCAAAATGATATGGGGCGAAGTGCGTCAGGCTTCCGAATGGCGCTGTCATGATCAGTCGCCCACCTGGGCGCAGCAAACGGGAGAACTCCTTGAGCGCGGGCGTCGCGTCCGGCAAATGTTCGAGTACTTCCGTGCACAGAATGGCGTCAAACGATCCATCCGGCTCTGGAACATCGCAAATATCGCACACGATATCGATCGCGGAAGTGTCCCAAGTTCCCGTCTGCAGGCCGGCGTCGTTCCCGGAGCCGTCGTACTGCGCCAAATCCTGAGAAACGTAGTTCAGGTGCTGGCAAAAACGCCGAAATTGGCATTCGCCAGCGCCCGCATCCAGAATCCGATCTCCTGCCGGAACGGATTGCAGCGCCTGCTCAATCCATTTTTCCCGAACGGCAGCGTTGTGGGTGCCGACGGTTATGTTCTTACCGCCGTTCATAATCTTTTCGATGAAACTCAATTCCAATTCCTCATCGAGCCAGAGCAGGCATGGCCATAGCGGTCCATGCGCATGAAACATGAATTCCACGTTTATAGTTTGGCGCCGATCACTGCCGGTTGAGCCATTTCCGTTCATCCACAAATATCGAATTTATGTAGGTGTCGGCGTAAAGCTTGTAGCCATTCGCCAATATGAGATCGCGGATGTCCTCAAGCTTTATCTCGTCGCGGGACTCGCTGAACGTCAATGTCTCGACACAGATGACGGTTGGCCGGATCCTGCCGAAATCGATGGAGTTTACAATCTCGAAGTCTAAGCCTTCGACATCCACCGACAACAGATCCGGCGACTTGCCGTCAAAACAATCAGTCACAATCTGGTCGACCGTGAGCACTTCGATGCTATCGACGCGCACTATCTTATGCATGCCGGTTTCGGCATAGCGATGCGCTTCCGCTTTGGAAAAAGTATTCAAAGTCGGCGTCGACATCACGTAGAACGGCAGGCTTGCTGACGGGGCTGCAGCGATCCCCACGTTCAACAGTGTCTCGTTCGGCCGCTCCCGGACCAAGACGCGGAAAAGATCCGGATCCGGCTCGATCGATACGCCCCTGCTGCCCTTAAGATAAAAGAAGTAGGTGTTGTTGAACATCCGCGGATCGTTCGCGCCGATATCCAAATAGGTTGGCGCCGAGATTTGCAACGCGCGAAAAATGAAATCGATAATCATGTCTTCGCCGGATTGAGAGAACGAAATCCGGCCATGATACTTCGAGAGCAGATTCTGGCAAAACCGTATAATCTTATTTTTCATTGTTTCTCGAAAACTGCTCGTTAACACGCGCTTTGTGATGAAGCATCAATCTGCGCACCAACTTGGCAATTGCCATCATTAGCGCAACCTTTCTTGATACCGAAAGCTGTCGGCATCGCACGGTAGTACTAAGCATTTTTGATAGAAAATGCTTGTATTTCAACTTCAAAGCTGCAGGCTCTGCTAGCTTTATCTCATACCTTTCCGCATGAACCCCGGCGCGATAGCGAACTCCCGGGACAGTCCTGATGCCCCTCTTAAGTAGTACAGCGTAAATCAGTGCACAGTCCCAGAAATCAAAGACACCCGATGGAAGACTTGCGCGAAGACATTCAGTCCTATGCAATCCATAGATCATGCTCGGTTGCATATTCGCGATGTATGCTTCTGCATTCCTCCATACCGGCATTTCAGGGTCCAAGGCAGGAAGTTTCGTCAGTACTATTTCACCACGTGCGTGAAACACGGTTTCAAAATCGCCAACAACAAGCCCAGCCGAGCCGATGTTGTCTAGACCGAACTGAATGAAATCCGGCGACCAATCATCATCGTCAGCCGCCCACATGAAGAAATCGCCTTGCGCTTGATTGAGCACGAACAAGAAGTTCGGCATGGCGCCAATGTTTGACGATTGCCTAAATGATCTTATTCGAGGGTCATGTTGTCTATATCGATCGACTACCTCAGCGACACGAGGGTTTGAAGAAGCATTGTCGGAAACTATGATTTCGAGGTTCGAATACGTCTGCGCAAGCAGTTTATCAAGCGCGCGCTGAAGTAACTCGGGGCGATTATAGGTGGGAACACCTACACTAACGAGCGGGCTTTCGCTAACTGGACGCGTCAAAAATCGATCCTTAGTTCTTGCTTTTCGACAAATCAAACGCGCCGGCGTAGGTAGCCATCCGGTGCAACAGTCAGCAGCAGCTTGTCCTCTATGCCCTTATCTATCTCGAACTCAGGGTGCAAATCCAAGTACGCGTGAACGGCAGTTTTTGGGTTATCACCAGGTCCCCAAGGCCGATCTAAGAACATGGACTTAGGAAGATCCTCAACAACCGTGTCGAACACGACACAGTAACTTCCTACGCTTGTCAGGGGCGCATAGGCTTCGAGTTCCGCGAGCACGTGTTCATGCGTGTGATTGCTATCCAAACAAACAAGCACGCGCGAGTAGTTTTCTGTAAACGCGTGCACCTGCTTTATGACGTCTTCCGCGACGCTCGATCCTTGGATCATTGTGATACGCGACGCCATTGGATGCGCTTCGATGGCAGACCGGTTGTGCTCACGTATGTCAATGTCCACACCCAAGACATGACGTCGAGATTTTTTTGGGTCAAGCAATTCCCCGTTCTGTTCAGCATCAGCAACGTCGAGAAGAGCGAGCATGGATGCACTTAGGATAAGGGAGCCGCCATGTGCGATACCGGTCTCGATGATGAGATCCGGCTTGACCTCCCAAATGAGTTCTTGCATCGCAACCATATCCTGCGGGTACTGAATGATAGGTCGTCCCAACCAGAACCAATTATAGGAATACTTGGAGGCTATGGAAGCATTCAGGAAGTCATGCGCGGCGCGCTGCAATTCTTTGTCTTCTCTTGCGCCAGCTGCGCGTCCGCGCGCCTCCTCTTGGAATTCAGTCATTGCTCGTTCCTTTGTAAATAAAGTTCGGACCCGCTGCGGCTCGTATTTCGTTAAGGTAATTAGGATTCATCACGTGAATGATGCTTCCTTCGGCCAGGCCCTCAAGGCCATCGGCGGGACTCATGACTTGCAGACCGGTTGCCGCTAAATACTGCCCTTGTTTAGCTGGATTGATGTCAATAACGCGCTCAACCGGGAAGCCCGCCCGCTCTCGCATCAATGAGAAAATGACACCTTTCGACGCCCCACCCCACACAACGCACGCCTCCTGCGTTGTGGCCGCGATTTCTGATGTCATCCGGGTAGCGAAATCAATGGGAAAGTCAACCGTATCTAGAGGGTCGCGATCGGGCATTCGTAGAGAAGCCAAGTCACCGACGATGCGCAAATATTGCCCCCCGAACGCGCGATCAGCATGCACTATTCTCCCGAAGATGCGCTTGAAATCAGAAAGCCTGAAGTAGTTGACATGTTCATAGAATATATCGAACCAAGCGCGGTTGGTGCATATCCAATCGAAGCATGGAACCTCAATATATATTAGTCCACGACCACCATTTGCGCGCGATAGGCGATGCAAGAAGTCAACAGGGTGTTGCACGTGCTCAAGGACATGACGGAGTATGAGGCCCTCACCGCGCATTCCAAGTCCTTCGGAGAAGTACTCACGCCGTACAAGCGGATTATCACCTTCATAGGTAGGATCAAATCCCGTTATGTCGAAATCCCGGCCAAGAAGTAGTTCAAGAAAGGAGCCTTTGCCACAACCAACCTCGACCAAACCTGCCTTGCCCATGCACGTTTCAATCAACGTCGCCACTTCGTGCAAATGCGTACGAAAAAGTTGGCTGTTGCCTTGCTCATTTTGATACGCGGCATCGTATTGTACCAATGACTCGTCAAACGACGCATTGTAAACAAGTCCTGTCTTGAGGTCCTCCACAAGCCTCATGTCGCCTTTCGGGCAATTCCTTGCATCGCACCGCGAGCCATACATACGATTTTGAAAGACCGGCAAACCGGATTGACGGTACAGTTCGCGAAGACCATCTCCCATAATTTTCTCTCTTCTTTCAGGCTGTCGGCGTTGGCTCACCAAGCACGCAGAGCGGATCCTCAGCGTTATCTTCTCGCGCGCCAAACTTTAGCAATTCCAGTCTTCCGTACTCTCTTGCAATACGGTGAGCAAGATCGGCAACGGTTATTGGCTGACCCGAACAAATGTTGTACGCGCCCTCAGCTTCTGAAAGGGTAACGTCTGCGACCATTTTCGCCGCGTCAGCTACCTCAAGAAAATCGCGTACTTGTCGACCCGACGTCAATTCAACTGTTTCGCCGGCAGCCAAGCGGTTTCGCAAGTAGGGGACGAGACGCCTGCTATCCTCGCCATCGCCATAAAGATAAAACAAGCGGCACCAAGCAAAAGACACTCCAACACATGGCAGAGCGTGCAATAGCGCCATATAAGTTCCTGCTTTGGCGGAAGCGTAGGGGCTGCGCGGGCGAAGTGGCGTTGATAGTTTAAGATAGCCAGCATCAAGATCATACTCGAAACATGTGCCAATCCCGACAAACCTTTTTACTGCCGCCTTCGCAGCGGCCTCGGCCATACGAAGCGTTCCAATCATACAGGTCAAGTTCTTCGGTGATTTCACATATTTTCCAGGCTCTGCATACCAAGCCACGTGCAGCACTATATCAATTCCAACAAATGCCTCGGACCAGAAGCCTTCGGATTCCATAAAAAGGTCATCGGTTCTTATGACTGCGAATAGCCCAGAAGGAGCTTCAGCGTTACTACGAAGCACTGCGACGACTTCAACTTTTCGTTTCAGTAGCTCTTTCAAAACGTGCCTGCCGACAAACCCTGTCGCACCAGTTATCAGAACACGAGTCATGACAGACGAATTCCTGGAACAGCAGTAACAAACTGCGTTCCCGCTTCTGACAAATACGAGAGGCTCTCTTGGACTTCCTCCGCGATATTCCATGGCAGGATGACGATATAGTCCAACTGCATCTCGCGCAGAACATTCGGCGCAACGATAGGCAAGTGACTGCCGGGCATGAATTTGCCTTGCTTGGATGGCGCGGCATCGGCGACGAATGACAGAAGATCAGGCTTGACCCCCGCAAAATTCATCAGCGTGTTGCCTTTTGCTGCAGCGCCATAAGCACCAACACGCTTTCCGGCCTTCTTCTGCTTGATAAGAAAATCCAGGAATCCGAGCTTCACCTGCTCGGCCTTGCCTTGGAAGTCCTCGTACACCTTCAACGACAGAAGGCCGGCTTCGCTTTCCTTTTCGAGCAAGTTGGAGACGGCATGCGCGACCGGACGGTCGTCTCCCGCATGGCAGCCGAAGACACGCAGGCTCCCGCCATGCGTCGGCAATTCCTGCACATCCCACACCTTCAGGCCGGCAACCTGGAAAATCCTGTCCACAGTCGTCAGCGACAGATAAGAGAAATGCTCGTGGTAGATCGTATCGAACTGAACCTGCTGAATAAGACGCAGCAGGTGCGGGAACTCCAGTGTGATGGTCCCGCTCGGCTTCAACGCGGTTTTCAGGCCGCGTGTGAAGTCATTGATATCGGGGACGTGCGCATAGACGTTGTTTCCCGCAATCAGATCCGCCTGCCTGCCTTGCGCGCGCAGACGATTAGCAAGCGCATCGCCGAAGAACTCACGTACGACCGGAACGCCTAGCGTTTCGGCTGCCGCCGCCGTGCTGGCCGTCGGTTCGATACCAACGCACGGAATGCCCCATTCAAGAAAGTTCTTGAGAAGATAACCATCATTGGATGCGACTTCGATCACAAGGCTGCGCTCATCGAGCTTCAGGCGCGAACGCATCTCCTCGCAGTAGCGCCGGGCGTGCGCCAGCCATCCGCTGGAGGTACTGGAGAAATATGCATAGTCGGCATCAAACAGCTCATCGGCATCCTCATAGTCCAATGTCTGCACAAGCCAGCACTCGGTGCAAACCATGACCTTGAGCGGATATGTCTTTTCAGTCCTGCTTAACCCCTCAAGCGTGAGATAGCTATTCGAGGGTGGCGCGTGGCCGAGGTCGACAAAACTGTGCTGTAGCGGCGTCAAGCAATGGCGGCATTTCATAGGCTGACACCTCTAAACAATGGCGTAAGTGCAGGACGCTGGTTATCACGCTCGGAAATTTCAGCAATGGGCAGAGGCCAGGAAATTCCCAGCTTTGGATCTTGCGGGTGCAGGCCGGCTTCGGCTTCTGGCGTATAAGGCGCCGAATGGCAGTATAGTAGTTCCGTGCCATCGGACAACGCTTGGAAACCATGTGCGAACCCTTCCGGGATCAATAGGGCTCGGCGGTTTTCGGCAGAGAGATGCTCCGCGTGCCATTGCAGAAAGGTCGGGGAGTTGGCTCTCAGATCGACTGCGACATCCCAAACTTCTCCCTGAATGCAACTGACGAGCTTCATCTCCGCATAAGGCGCGGTCTGAAAATGCATGCCACGCACGGTTCCACGACGTTCGGTGCGTGTGTGGTTGATCTGGGCAACGGGCTTACCCCAACCCACGGCGCCCAGTTCATCGCCGCAAAACACGCGGCTCAAAAAGCCGCGGCTATCACCGAAGCGGGTGCGCTGGATCAACACCAAGCCGTCAATCGGGCCGTTGGTCCACGAAAAACGGCTCACTGGCTGCGCTCCCAGGCATCCATGTCCGACTCGCAGAGGACCCGCGCCGCTTCGCCGTCGGCCTGCTGGCGGTACCAGTCGATCGTGCGCGTCACCGATTGCCGCAAATCCCAGCGTGGACGCACTTTGAGCAGTTCCCGCGCCTTCGCTGTCTCCAGCGATAGCTTTCCAGCTTCGTGCGGCCCGCTAAGCTCTCCATATACGACTTCAGCGCCGCGCCAGGCCGTTCGGGCTATATCGATCACAGTGCGCACGCTGGCCGCCTCCGAGGGATCCGGCCCGAAATTCCAAGCATCTGCAAACTCCGAATTCGACCAAAGTGCCTCGGCGAGAACCAGATACCCAGTCAGCGGCTCCAGAACATGTTGCCAAGGCCTGATCGCGAACGGATTGCGGATGGACAAAGATGCGCCACCCTGCCAAGCGCGAACTGCATCTGGTAGCAATCTATCCTGCGACCAATCACCACCGCCGATGACATTGCCGGCGCGCGCAGTGGCTACGGCCAACCCACGCCCTTTCAGAAAGGATCGGCGATAGCTGGCGATGACGATCTCACTGGCCGCCTTGCTCGCGCTGTAGGGGTCATGCCCGCCGAGCCCATCGGTCTCACGATATGGCCAGTTCCACTCGCGATTTTCGTAAACCTTATCGGTTGTCACCATAACCGCAACGCGACAATCGGGCGTCGACCGCAGGGCTTCCAGCAGATGTGCCGTCCCCATCACGTTGGTGGCGAACGTATCCACCGGCTGCTGATAGCTCGCCCGTACGAGAGGCTGGGCGGCGAGATGCAGGACGATCTGCGGCTGAGCTTCCTGGACAAAGCGTTCGAAGCGAGGCCGATCCCGAACATCGCAAATATGGGTCTTGCAACGGGAGCCGAGGTCAGCCAATCGATACAGGCTCGGGGACGTTTCCGGTTCGAGACTGATCCCGGTGATGTCGGCACCCAGCCGATGCAGCATCAGTGTCAACCAGCTGCCCTTGAAGCCCGTGTGACCGGTGACCAGAACACGTTTGCCGACCCAGAATTCGGGGGGCGGCATGGCACTCATTTCCAAACCTTCCATGGTGCTGATCCGCCTACCCAGAGGTCTTCCAAAGCATTCTTGTCGCGCAAGGTATCCATAGCCGCCCAAAAGCCGGTGTGCTCATACGCCATCAGCTGGCCTTCCGCAGCAATCTGCGCCAGCGGTTCAACCTCCCAGCTTGTGCGGTCTCCGTCGATATAGTCGAGCACCTTGGGCGACAGAACAAAATAACCGCCGTTGATCATGCCGCCATCTCCACGCGGCTTCTCAACGAAGCCTTTGACTTCATTGCCATCTCGCTTCAGCGCGCCATAGCGCCCAGGCGGCGAGACGGCCGTGACAGTCGCGAGCTTTCCGTGCGCACTATGAAAAGCAATTTCAGCAGTAATATCGACATCAGACACGCCATCGCCGTAGGTAAAGCAAAACGCTTCTTCGTCCTTGACGTATTCCCTAACGCGCTTCATGCGCCCGCCTGTCAGCGTGTCGTCGCCCGTGTCGACAAGCGTCACACGCCAAGGTTCCGCCTTTTGCTGGTGTACGATCATGCGGTTGTCGGCCATGTCGAACGTCACGTCCGACATGTGCAAGAAATAATTCGCGAAGTATTCCTTGATTACATAGCCTTTGTAGCCGCAGCAGATGATAAAGTCATTAACCCCGTGGGCCGCATAGATTTTCAGGATATGCCAGAGGATAGGCCTGCCGCCGATCTCAATCATCGGTTTGGGCTTCAGGTGGGTCTCCTCGGAAAGCCGTGTTCCAAACCCGCCCGCTAAAATCACTGCTTTCAATTTGATACCTCCTCAACCTTCCATTGCAGACGTGGTCGCACGACGCCAGGCATTACATTGGCGTATCCATGGCGGCCAACGCTACCGTCCATCGAGTCGCGTACATTAAACGTCATTGCACTCGGCTCGAAAAAGTGGATCGTTAGCCCTGGTGAGTAGGAACTGATTGCCAATCCGACGAAATAACTGCCCTCATTCAGGAAATCACCCGGAATATAGCAACTGGCTTCGTAGTCGCCAGGGGCGAGTTCGGTCAGAATGTCAGGCGTGCTAACAAAGGCATATGTGCCGCCCGGGACAACAAAATGAAAATTAGGCATGAAACGAATGCCGGATCTACTTTTCACCCGAAAGCCCATCTTCACTCGTGTGGGCTTGCGAATATTGGCCTCCAAAATCGGCTGATCATCTTCGTCAAGGACCTCGCCGTACAAGAGCTGGACGTGTTCGTCGGCGATGGTCTTCCCTTGCCCTTGAAAGTCTACGCGGCCGAGGGACCCGGCATCGCCCCCAAGGTATTCGACGATGACCTCCGACGGCCTACCTTGCTTGCGGATTTGCCCCGTATCCAATAGGATACATTGATTGCAGAGGGAGGTTACGGTCTGCATACTGTGGCTGACAAAGATGACCGTACGACCGCCTGTGCTGATATCCTGCATCTTGCCAAGGCATTTCTTTTGGAATTCAGCGTCACCAACGGCCAACACTTCGTCAACGATCAGAATTTCAGGATCCAAGTGTGCCGCGACCGAAAAAGCTAATCGCATATACATGCCGGAAGAATAGTGTTTGACTTGAGTCTCAAGGAAACGCTCGACACCCGCAAAACTGACGATCTCGTCAAACTTGCGTCGAACCTCGACGCGGCTCATTCCTAGGATAACGCCGTTGAGAAAAATATTCTCTCGACCGGTGAGCTCGGGATGAAAGCCTGTCCCAACTTCGAGCAGACTGGAAACGCGTCCGCGCAAACGTATCTCACCCGTGGTCGGTTCAGCCACTCGGCTTAACAGCTTAAGTAGGGTGGATTTTCCCGCGCCGTTCTTGCCGATGATACCGACTTTATCGCCCTCGGCGATCTCGAATCCAAGATCGCGCAGCGCCCAAAACTCCTGGCGGGACTCAGACTTGCGAGGAAACTCCTTCACAAAGCTCATGATTTCGTCACGCAAAAGTCGATGCCGTCGATTGCTCCCTTTGATCATATAGCGCTTGCCAAGGCCTTCAACGCGTACCGAATAACTCATTTTGGACCTCAAATTATGTCCACTATGTCTCGTTCGACATAGCGGAAATACGAAACGCCGGTCACGATCAGCAACAATGCAAGCGCAGATGAGTAGACCAAGGTCCATACCTGGAACGGATATTGCTCACCGAAAAGTGCAAAGCGAAAACCATCGACCAATCCAACCACCGGATTAAGTCCATACAGGATACGCCACTGTTCCGGGATAGCTTCCGATGAGAAGCCAATTGGTGAGACATACAGACCAAACGTGACTAGAAACGGCAGGATGAACGAAACGTCGCGATACTTCGCGTTCAACGCCGCGGCCCAAAATCCAACGCCAACTGTCAGCATAGCCAATGCCAAAACTACAAAGGGAACGAGCAGGATCGTCGCCTTGAGCCCGACGCCGAACCAGACAAGCATGCCACACAGGAGCAGCACAGTAATCATCAGATCGACTAAGTTCGCAATGACACAGCTGGCAGGAACAACGAGGCGGGGGAAATAGACCTTGCTGATCAACGTCGAGTTAGTAACGAGGCTGTTGCCGCAATCATTGACGGTGTTCGCAAAATACAGCCAAGGCGTTATACCAGAAAGGACAAGCAGAGCATAAGGAATGTCCCCTGACGGCAGGCGCGCGATTTTTCCGAATACGAGCGTAAACACCATCGTCGTCAGAACAGGCCGCAAAATAGCCCAAGCGATCCCCAAGACAGCTTGCTTGTATTTAACGACGATGTCGCGCCAGGCGAGAAAGACCAATAGCTCTCTCGCCTTCCACAGGCTTTGCCAAACGGCCTTGCCGCCGTTTGAATTTGCCGACAGAACGGTTTCTCTCATAGCAACTGTTTTACTCACGATTAACGGTGAAGGCATAGCCGTGGCTCCTGAGGAGCGCTCCCTGTCGGGCCTGTTCTATGTCGTGTGCAACCATTTCCCGACACATTTCCTGAACGGTAATCTCCGGGAACCAGCCAAGTTTCTCGCGGGCCTTGGTAGGATCGCCGAGCAGTGTTTCGACTTCCGTAGGGCGGAAATAACGCGGATCTACTCGCACCACGATATCGCCGATCTTCAAAGCCGGCGCATTATCGCCGTCAATATGTTCGACAATCGCATACTCGTCCACGCCCGTACCCTTGAACGCGAGCGTTATGCCGAGTTCGGCTGCCGACCACTCGATGAACTGCCTTACGCTGTACTGCACACCGGTGCCGATGACGAAGTCTTCGGGGTATTCCTGCTGCAACATCATCCACTGCATGCGAACATAGTCGCGCGCATGGCCCCAGTCGCGCAATGCATCCATGTTGCCCATATAGAGACAACGATCCAAGCCCAGCGCGATATTGGCAATGCCGCGGGTAATCTTGCGCGTCACGAAGGTCTCCCCTCTGCGGGGGCTTTCGTGATTGAAGAGAATGCCGTTGCAAGCGTAAATGCCGTAAGCTTCTCGATAGTTCACGACAATCCAGTAGGCATAGAGCTTGGCGACGGCATAAGGCGATCGCGGATAGAAAGGCGTGGTTTCCTTCTGCGGCGTTTCCTGAACAAGCCCATACAGTTCACTGGTGCTCGCCTGGTAGAAACGAGTCTTCTTGTCGAGACTTAGAATCCTGATCGCTTCAAGAAGGCGCAGGGTACCTAGCGCATCGATGTCGGCGGTATACTCGGGCGTCTCGAAGCTGACCGCAACATGACTTTGAGCGCCGAGGTTATAGATCTCGTCTGGCTGCACCTGCTGAACGATCCGGACTAGGTTGCTGGTGTCCGAAAGATCGCCATAGTGCAATTTGAAGCGCTGGTTGTCGGTGTGAGGGTCCTGGTAGATCTGGTCCACACGGTCTGTGTTGAAGCTGCTTGAGCGCCGTTTGATGCCGTGGACCTCGTAGCCTTTTTCCAAAAGGAATTCGGCAAGATACGATCCATCCTGTCCCGTAATGCCCGTAATCAGCGCCACTTTATTTTTCATTGCTTGCGCTCCGATCCAAAAAATCGTTGTAGGCGGCCGCCAGTCCCTCCAGCAGTGGCACCTTGGCTTCCCAGCCCATGTTGTTCAACCGCGCGCTTTCCATCAGTTTACGGGGCGTTCCATCCGGCTTGGAGGTATCAAATGTGACCTCGCCGCGGTAACCGACGACTTGGCCAATCGCTTCCGCCAGCTCGCGTATGGTTACATCCCGTCCATATCCGACATTAATGTGGCTGAGCATCGGCTGCGTATTCTGGGCATAGGTGACTTTGCCCAAATTCATTACATGTACGCTCGCCTCTGCCATGTCATCGACATACAAAAATTCGCGACGCGGGGTACCCGTTCCCCAGATGAGAACCGACGGCGTTCCGGCTATCTTGGCTTCATGGAATCGACGGATTAGTGCCGGGATAACATGCGAATTTTCCGGATGGTAGTTGTCGCCCGGCCCGTAGAGGTTCGTCGGCATGACACTGCGGTAATCTATGCCATACTCACTTTCATACTGGCGATTATAGCTTTCGCACAGTTTGATGCCCGCAATTTTCGCGACCGCGTAAGGTTCGTTTGTCGGTTCCAGTTCGCCGGTCAGCAATGCGGTTTCGCTCATGGGCTGGGAAGCGAGCTTGGGATAAATGCAGCTGGATCCGAGAAACAGCAGGCGCTTCACCCCAAATCGGAAAGACGCGTCGATCACGTTCGCCTCCATCATCAGGTTTTCGTAGATGAACTCAGCAGGATAGGTGTTGTTGGCGTAAATGCCGCCGACCTTGGCGGCAGCGAGATAGACTTGATCGGGCCTCTCGCTTTCGAAGAACTCGCGCACATCTGCTTGCACAGTCAGATCAAGTTCGCCGTGAGTTCGCGTTACGATATTCGTATGCCCCATCCGCTCAAGCACGCGCACGATCGCGGACCCCACCATGCCACGGTGGCCGGCTACGTAAATTTTTGGCGCTTCAGTCATTGCTCACTCCGCCTGCGGACAATCTGCCGCCGTTACCGACGCTGGAGCAGCCTGCCTGCCAACCGTTTGTCGGACGCCTTAAGATCGCGCTCTAGCTCGTTTTGGTTCCTGATGACACTAGTAGGTGTCTTTATCAACGGTTTGCTGGAAGCGCCACGTGCTTGAACACATGTCATCCAAGGTCCTATGTGCGGTCCACCCCAGCAGTTGGCGCGCCTTTTCCGGGTTGGCATAGCACGCCGCGACATCTCCGGGCCGACGCGGTATGACTTCGAACGCCACTTTTTGACCGCTGGCCATCTCGAAGGATTTGATCATATCCATAACGCTGTACGCTTGGCCGGTGCCTAGGTTGATTGCGTGCCATCCCGCGTTGGACGCCAGAAAACGCAACGCCATGGCATGGCCCTCGGCGAGATCCATGACATGGATATAGTCCCTAACTCCGGTTCCGTCAGACGTTTCGTAGTCGTCTCCGAATACACTGAGCGCAGCCCTGGTTCCCATTGCGACCTGCGCAATGAACGGTACGAGGTTGTTGGGTCTTCCCGAAGGGCTCTCTCCAAGACGCCCTGTTTGATGAGCACCAACTGGATTGAAATAGCGCAAGCACGCAATATGCCACCCGCCATCGGAGGCCGCGAGGTCGCTTAGCATCTCTTCAATATGAAGCTTACTTCTCCCGTAGGGGTTCGTGGCACTCGTCGGATGGTTCTCGTCAATTGGCAAATACTGTGGCTGGCCATATACCGTGGCGCTACTGCTGAAAACCAGCGTCTTGATACCCTCGGCTGCCATCGCCTCCAGCAGGCTAATCGTTCCCTGAACATTATTCGCATAATACTGAACCGGTTTTTCAACAGACTCCCCAACCGCCTTCAAGCCCGCGAGGTGAACAACCGCATCGATTTGGTGGGTGCGCAGTGTGGCTTGAAGCAAATCCGTGTCGCGAATGTCCCCGCATATGAAAATACACTGTTCGTCAACAATACCATTAATGCGGTCGATCACGGCCGCCTTGCTGTTTGAGAGGTTGTCGTAAAGAACAACACGGTGGCCCATTTCAGCGAAGACCACGGCGACGTGACTGCCAATGTAACCTGCTCCACCTGTCAAGAGAATTTTCATATAGGCCCGTTAAAGTTGCGACTGACGCCCTCGACATGGGCGATACTACTCCGCATATACATAAGTCATGAATGTCTCGCCACAAGAAATGGCGACCGCGTTCAAAACAAACGCACTGACCACGCTGGCAGTTCAGACGTCTCGAAAAAGAGGCACAATATCGGTTGCACTTAAATTTCGCCAAGCGCTCAACAAATCGCTTGCTAGCACGGAGCAACGGAACCGCTTTTGCAGACCTGAAAATGTCGTCTTCGCTTAAACGCGAATTTCTGCTCGCCTTCAGAAGGAGGATGCTGTGAGGCATGAAGTGTTCACTTAATTGGATGGACACCACATAACGGATGAAGATTCTCCGAAACTGCCGGTGCGAACATGTTGGTCGCTACAGTCGTCGTCGATATGAGTCTGCCTCAAGAATCGGCTTGTCGTAGGGTGTTTGGTACCCGGCGTTTCGATCTGGCGACTGGCGTTAAAGCACGGCGCCAATACCGATCTCATGCGGAACTGGGTGAAGAGGACTAGAGAAAAGCATGCCACGCTTGCGGTCTCTGCATTCGTTCCGGTTCAGATCGCTCGGGATATGCACTCGTCTTCTGCCAGCGGTCGATTGACGAAGTCGGAGCCGCTGAAAAAGTTGTCGCGCCAGCGTGTCGCATATTGTCTTGCTGAGGAAAGAAGGTTGCCCCTTCGGCAATGGGAAAATGCCTCGCATGTGCGAGGCCATTTCCGAGCAGTTCCATGCCGGGGTTAGGCAAAGCTCCCTAAAGAACGCGCGGTCAAGTACGCTTGCAGCCACTGCGACCGGCCAGGATCAACACGCCGGTGGTGATCTCCTATGCTGAAGCAGCCCATTCCCCAGCAGTGTCGCCCCTGCTTCGAAAGGGCAGTTTACCCGCAACGCAGCCTCCAGGCGCGCCGAAAGTCCAGTTTACTGCATTTGGGTTAATCCAGCCACACCGCTAAGGTAAATAATCCGCCCCGCCGGAATTAAAAGATTATTTTGCGGGACAGGCAAAAATAGCTGCTATTTTGATCTTACTCACTATACATTTGCGAACGTTTTTAGAGAGCGACGTGACAAAATTTTCTAGCATGATCTTCGCAGAAACCCCAGTATCTCTTTCTGCAAAAAAACAAGCCGCTGCCCGTGACAACTTGCTTGATGTGGCGAAGGGACTAGCGATTATTCTAGTTGTTCTCGGACATACTTATCAAGGGCAGACTGAAGAATTCGACGAACTAGCGGGTTTTCGGACAATATATGCTTTCCATATGCCGCTGTTCGCGTTCCTGGCCGGAGCGGCAGCGATTTACTGGATTGATAAATTTGATGCCAACCTCACCATGGTCGACGCCGCTTCAGCGTGCTGCCGGAGAATCGGGCGTTCGGCAGTTTGTCTCCTTCTGCCATTTCTCTCATGGACAGCTATCAACTACCTTATGGGAAGAGCGGAGGGGTCACTTTGGAACTACGCAGTTAACGTCTTCCAACATACCGATGTTTCGCTTTGGTTTTTGCCATGCATCTTTTGGTGTACTGTTTACGTTGCCTTGTATCTTTTGCTTGCAACTGCAATTGGATTGTCGACAAAAAACACCAGACTTGAGACGTACGTTGCGCGTCTTCGCCCTATGCCAGTTCAAATGGTACTGCTGATCCTGCTGTGGAGCATCTTAAAGGGAAAGCTCCCGAGTCAGTTTGGTTTAATTTTTGCTAACGGTTTTCATGGCGGACTCTTCCTCTTCTTTGCAATTGGAATAGCGAGTTATCGAAACTTTATCGGCGTCAGAAAGCTGTGGCTGCGTGCGATTCCGTATTTGGTGTTCCTGTCATTAGTTCCGTTTTGGCATCGCACGTTGCCCAGTAATCTTGTTACCGATGCGCCGTGGGTTTTATCGCTTCATTTGGTCGCCAAAAACTATGCTTTCATCGTTGCGATCTCTGGTACGTTGGCTGCGGTTGATATTGCTCGTACGATCACCGCGTTGAAGCTTCGCGTGTTGAATGCTTTCTTCGGTTACCTAGGCTCGATCTCTTTGGCCATCTATGCCATCCATTTCTATATGCTGGCTTACTGGCCGCCACTGATTGCCCCAATTGCATACAGTGCTGCCGTGAGTTTTTTGGTTTCCCAATTGCCTGGTGTCAGAATAGCCCTGTTAGGGAAATGATATTTAAGCTACAGGCGGGACAAATTGAAACGGAGTTCGATATGCCCCGTTTAAGCTGGGGTTACTCATTAGACCAGACAAATACGCAAGTGTGAAACAGTAACTCCCGCTGCCGGTCGCGTTGCTTTCGGTTGCGTTCAGCATACGTCTGCTTTGCCATGGAGCCCTTCCAATTGAAGAATCGCTTGATCGCAATTTGTCTCAACGTACCGGCACATTGCCTTGCAGCACCCTCAATCTGGATTGCGTTGCGAATAGTGCACGGCATATCCGTCCAACCGGAAACCACACGTTCCCATTTTCGATAAGAGTCTACCGACGGATTCAATTGTGCGTCTAGCTTCCACACACCTGCGCCTCGCGGGCGCGACCGACTGTTTCAAGAGATCAACGCGTGACTGCAACCCGAAGCTCTTCCCCTGCCTGTACGCGGACGTCAATGCGATCCAGCCGCAATTTGCGAGCGGGCATGCATGAGCGCTAGAAAGCCCAAATGGTCCGCATTCCGCCAATTAAACCATCGTCTCCCGCCCACAATATAGGCACTCCTCAGTTTCGCTGATTTTTAAGGCGGGAATCTACAATAAATCGTGCGGCTCGCGACAACGGCTCCGCCGACAACGTCTTTAAGCTTGCCCCGTCGAGTGCAGAACACTGCACCACTCACATGAACGGAGCGGGAAATGATCAAGCTGAAGAATGGGAGCAATCAGGCACTGAAGCCACTGTTGGGCCTTTGCGTCATGGCACAATTATTCGTGGCGACTGTCGCCGGAACAACGCTTATGTCAACGCAGAGCGCCGATGCGGCGCCTGCCGCATGCGCTGATTTGCAGGCCAAGTATCCTGCGCTGAAGGGCAAGTCACTGGTGAACGCGATCAATCCGCATACGCCTGGCTACGAAACGATCGATCCGAACAACCCGGACACGTATATCGGCTTCGATGTCGATCTCGGCGAGGCAATCGGCGATTGCCTCGGCTTCAAGCTGACACACAAGCCGGTAACCTTTGCCGCTCTTTTGACGACGCTGCAGGCCGGCCAAGCTGACATCGTGATCTCCGACATCTATGCCACGAAGGATCGCGCCAAGGCTGCCGATTTCGTCACCTACCTGAAGGTCGTCGACGGCGTGCTTGTCGCCAAAGACAATCCTAAGAAGATCACCGGCATCAACCTTTCGCTGTGCGGCTCGATCGCGGCCGAAAACACAGGCTATGTCGAGGTCCCTCTCATTCAGGCCCTGGAAGCCGAGTGCAAGGCTGCCGGCAAGCCGGTCCCGGAAATCCAGCTCTACGACAATAATGAAAGCTGCATCCAGGCGATCCTGGCCGGCCGCGCCGATACCTACATCAACGATGCCAACACGGTCGATGGCGCCGTCAAGGCGTATCCTGACAAGCTCAGCAAGGCGACTGCAGTGACGCTGCCCTACTCGGTGGGCATTGCCGTGCCGCGCAACAACGTCGCCTTCCGCGATGCAGTGGTGGCTGCCGTGACGGAAATCCAGAAGTCGGGTCTGCAGAAGGAGCTCATGAAGAAATGGAACCTGCCGGAAGACCAGCTCGAGGCTCCCTCGCTGGTTCTTGCCGACTGATCCTGTCTTGCGGCCGGATACAGCATCCGGCCGCAGTTTCCTTGAAGAAATGCGAAGGCCACTATGGATCTTTTCCTGCACTATCTCAGCCAGCCCTACTTGATAACCGGGATCGTCTACACGCTGCTGATTACGGTGTTCGGTCTGGGTGGCGGCCTGCTCATGGGGCTCGTGCTGGCCGGCATGCAGCTCAGCCGTTTCCGTGGGCTTGCGCTGTTTTCCCGTGCCTACGCCATCATATTCCGCGGCACACCGCTGATCCTGCAGATGATCTTCTGCTATAACGTGCTGCCGATGATCGGCATCAAGCTGACGGCCGTCCAAGCCGCCAGTCTGGCGCTGGCGCTCAATGAAGCGCCTTTCATCGCCGAGATCATCAGGGCGAATGTCATTGGTGTTGATCGCGGTCAAGTCAGCGCCGCGCAGGCGCTGGGCATGACGCCGGGGACCATCATGCTGCGGGTGATCGCACCGCAGGCAATGCGCTCCATGGTGCCGGCGCTCGGCAACGAGGCGGTGAGCGCGCTGAAGAATTCCTCGCTCGCATCCGTCGTGTCCGTTCAGGAACTGACGCTCAGAAGCACGCAACTCGCCTCGGCCACTTTCGACTTCTTCTCGATATTCTGCGCATCCGGTCTCATGTACCTGGTGCTGACAGGTGCCATTGCCGTCATCCAGATCGTCGTCGAGATGCTTCTCGATCTCGATCGCCCGAAGCCCAAGGAACAGCTCGCGCGGTTCTTCCGCGCATTGGCGCCAGGCCGCACTGTGGCTACCGCCGCTGTCCCGCCTGACGCCGTTAACCCTGCTGCCTTGATCGTCGAATCGGATACGCTACCACCGGCATCCGCGAAGGTTGCCGCCGCCGCTGCGTCAAGCGATCGAAAGGCCCGTGCTGCGCGTTTGGCCGGCAATATCGACGCAGTCGAGGTGCGCGGCCTTCACAAGGCCTACGGCCAGAATGTCGTGCTCGACGGCATCGACCTGAGGGTGAAGGCCGGCGAAGTGGTGGCGCTGCTAGGGCCGAGCGGCTCGGGCAAGAGCACGCTGCTGCGCTGCATCAACCGACTCGAAGGCTGGGAGCAGGGCTCCATCCACGTTGGCGGCCGGTCGCTGGCGATCGACGAAAGCGGACGTGCGTTGTCGCCGCGCGCGATCGCTCAAATGCGCGCCAGCGTCGGCGTCGGCATGGTGTTCCAGCAGTTCAATCTTTTCGCCCATCTGACGGCAAAGGAGAATGTCGCGGATCCCTTGCAGTGGGTTCAGCGGTTGTCCCGGCTCGATGCCAATCGCAGGGCCGACGCTTTGCTGGAAAGAGTGGGACTGTCGCACCGGGCAGACGCCCTGCCGCGCCATCTCTCCGGCGGCCAGCAGCAGCGCGTGGCGATTGCCCGCGCCGTCGCGCCGAGCCCCGCGGTTCTTCTCCTTGATGAGCCGACCTCGGCGCTCGATCCGGAACTGGTCAACGAGGTGCTTGAAGTCATCCGGCGCCTGGCGGTGGAAGACGGGCTTGCCATGATCATTTCCACGCATCAGCTGCGGTTTGCCGCGGAAGTTGCCGATCGTGTCGTGTTTCTCTCCGGCGGCTCCATCATCGAGGAGGGACCGGCCGAGGAACTCCTGAACAGGCCGCGCCATCCGCTGACGGCACGCTTCCTCAGTAAAATGGCAGCCGAGTGATCCCTGCGGTCCCCGCTTTCTAATCCTATTCCAAACGAGGTCTTCCATGACAAAACACCATCTGCCGGCCACACCTTCCACGGTCCACTGGGGCTATTTCAGCAAGACGCTTGCGCCGGTCCTTACTCTCAAATCCCATGACAGCGTCACCATCGAAACCATTACGCACCATGCCAATGACGACTACGATCGCATGGTTGCGGGCGACGCTGCGGCCGAAGAGATCTTTGGCTGGACGAGTGGCGAAAAGACCATCGGCCGTCGCGGGGCGGGTGCGGTCGAGGGACCGTTCACGTACGGCAATGGCGAAGGTCTCGGTGTTCACCTTCTGACCGGCCCGATCGCCATCGAAGGCGCCGAGCCCGGCGACGTGATCGAGGTCCGCATTCTCAACGCCTATCCCCGGCCAAGCGCCAATCCGGCCTACGAGGGCCGCTTTTTCGGCTCGAACCCGGCTGCCAACTGGGGTTTCCAGTATAACGATCTCATCGAGGAGCCGAAACAGCGCGAGGTGGTGACGATCTACGAGCTCGACATGAGCGAGCCACCTTCCGTCTCCGCCCTTTACTCCTACCTCTGGACGCCGCAGACCGATCCGGACGGGATCGTCCATGCGACGATCGACTATCCCGGCGTTAAGGTCGATCACGATACCGTCGTCAAGAAGGAAGGCATCCTTGCTGGCATCAAGGTGCCCGCCCGCTTGCATTTCGGTACAATGGGCCTGGCTCCGGCCGAAGCCGATTTCGTCAGCACGATCCCACCGAACTATACCGGCGGCAACATGGACGACTGGCGCATCACGATGGGCGCGCGCATATATTATCCGGTCGCCGTGCCTGGTGGCCTGTTTTCCGTCGGCGATGCCCATGCCTCGCAGGGCGACAGCGAGCTCAGCGGCACGGCTGTCGAGATATCGCTGACTGGAGAGTTCGAATTCATCCTCCACAAAAAGGGCGATCTGCCGGGGACCGCTCTCGAGGGGCTGAACCATCCGCTGCTCGAAACCGACGACATCTGGTCCGTCTACGGCTTCAGCTATGCCAACTATCTGACCGAACTGGGTCCCGACCACCAGCAGGAAATCCTGAAGCGGTCCAGCCTTGACCTCGCAATGCGCGACGCCTTTCGCAAGCTTCGACGCTTCCTGATGACGGTACACGATCTCTCTGAGGACGAGGCGATTTCGCTGATGTCGGTGGCGGCGGACTTTTCCGTGACGCAGGTCGTCGATGCCAACTGGGGCGTCACCGGCTCGATCCGCAAGCGCGTGTTCGACGGCCGATGACACGGAGACTGGTGTTCTCTTCTTCGCAGGTGCAATATGAACCCCATGGGGTTCAACCGGCGGCCATCTCGGCTCCGGCCGCCACTGCGGATGTAGGGATGACCATCAGGCAATTTGTCAGCGAAGCTTATCCGCCTCGCTCCCGCAAGGGAGCCTGGCAAGATATTCTGGCCGAGTTTGGCCTCAACTCGGATGCGACGGATGTGGGGCTGGAGCGTTTTGCAGCGGCTGCGGTGCGAGGTGAACGCGAGGGCATGCTGCTCGCTCGACTAACGGCCGGCGAACAGGTGCTGTCGCCGCTCGGGCGTCGGCCCGGCCTGCCGATCACGTTGCTGACCCTTGACGACGGGGTCGAACTGCAAAGCGGCAACCAGACGCTGTTCGTAGAACAGGGCGGTTTGATCATCCTGCCACCTGTCGGCGACTGGCAAATACAGCTAGGCAAGACGGCGCGGCTGATTGCCCTTTCCATCGCCGATAGTCTGTTCCTTGCCCACAAGGCCGGTCTGCAGACCCTGAAGGCGCCGCGGCACTATGCTCCCGGCGGACTTGCCACCATCCTTCTGAGGACGGTCCAGACGGCGGCTGCCGAGATGGACAGCTTGTCGGCCGTGGAATGGCGTTCGCTGGAAGGCGCGGTCGCGGATCTGTTTTTGGCCGTGGTGCTGCAGGCCGAGACATCGGACTCGGCCACGAGCCCCGGCTCGGCAGCCCTGTTCCACCGCGTGACGCTCGGCATCGAACGCCATCTTCACGAGCCGGAACTGACCGCGATGCGCGTTGCCCGGCTCGAAGGCATATCGGAACGCTATCTCCAGAAACTCTTCGTGCAGAATGGCGAAAGCATCAGCCACTACATCCGTGAGCGCCGGCTGCAGCGGGCACGGGCAGCGCTTGTCGCCCCCGGCGAAATCCGCCTGCCGATCGCCGACGTTGCCTATAGCTGCGGCTTCGGCGACGCGGCCAATTTCAACCGTCTGTTCAAGGAGCGCTTCGGCCTGCCGCCCGGCGCATTTCGCAGCCGACACATCGAGCAGATGGCGGCGAACACAAATGCCGAACAGCGTGGCTGGCCGTTGAAGGCGCTCGCGGGCAAACGGCTGCAGTCGCGGGCTGTCAATGCCGAAGACGTGTCGAGCGAGACCGATGGCGGCGCCGAGACCGATAGTGCCTCCACGCATCACGTTCTTCCGGCCACGGCTGCGACCGTCCACTGGGGCTATCTCAGTCGGGCCTTGCCGCCCGTGCTGGAGATCCGTTCCGGCGATACTGTCGAGATCAAGACCCTGACCCAGCACGCCTCCGATGCCCCGGACTTGATGATCCGCGGCGATGCGGCGGCCGAAGAAGTCTTCCACTGGACGGCCCAGCGAAAGGCTGTCGACCGGCGCGGCGCCGGGCCGATCGATGCCTCCATTTACGGTCGTGGGGCCGGGGAAGGCTTTGGCGTCCACATCTGCACCGGACCGATTTATGTAAAGGATGCAGAGCCCGGCGATGTCATCGAGGTTCGCATAGACGAGATCACGCCGCGGCCGTCCAGCAGCCCCGCCTACGAAGGCCGTGCGTTCGGAAGCAGTGTCGCTGCCTGGTGGGGCTATCACTACAACGAATTCATCCAAGAGCCGAAGGGTCGGGAAAACATCACGATCTACGAGATCTTCGCAGACGAGGATGACGGCTACGCTGAGGCAATTTATTCCTATCGCTGGAAGCCACAGACTGATCCCTTTGGTGTTGTCCACCGGACCTATGACTATCCAGGCGTTCCCGTCGATCCCGCCTCGGTGGAGGTCCGCTCGCCCGTTTTAGCCGGCGTCCGCATTCCCCTGCGACCCCATTTCGGGGTGATTGCTGTTGCGCCGCGCGAGGCGGAACTGGTCGATTCCGTGCCACCCTCCTATTTCGGCGGAAATCTCGACAATTGGCGACTTGGCAAGGGGTCTGCGGTCTACCTGCCAGTCTCGGTGCCGGGTGCGCTTCTGTCGATCGGCGATCCGCACGCCGCGCAGGGCGACGGCGAACTCGGCGGCACGGCCATCGAATGCTCGATGACCGGCACTGTGACCGTCGTTCTGCACAAGAAGGGTGGTCGCTTTGCCGACCTCAGCTATCCTCTGCTTGAAACGCAGACCGAATGGATCCTGATCGGCTTCAGCCATCCGAATTATCTGGCGGAATTCGGAAGCAAGGGCCAGGGAGAGGTTTACGCGAATTCCTCTCTCGATCTGGCGATGAAGGATGCGTTCAGAAAAGCGCGCCGTTTTCTCATGGAAAGCAAGGGACTGGCCGAAGACGAGGCGATCGCCCTGATGTCCGCGGCAGTTGATTTCGGCGTTACGCAGGTCGTCGACGGCAATTGGGCCGTTCACGCCATCATCCGGAAATCGCTCTTTCAAACCTGAATTTCACTATTATCCGCAAAGGGAAGACGAGAATGCAATTCCATATGGTCTCAAACGGAACAAAGCCGGTGGCACCGTTCAGCCATGCCGTCGAAGTGGATGGCACCGTGTTCGTCACGGGACAGATGCCGGACACTCCCGAGGCTCCCGGCAAGCTGCCCGAAGGCATCGAAGCACAGACACGCAACGTCATGGCCAATCTAACCACTGTCCCTCTCTGGTCTCGGCCTCGGTCTTGAGCACATCGCAATGGCGCGCATCTATCTTAAGGATTTTGACGCCGACTATGCGGCGATGAACGAGGTCTATCGCGGCTATTTCGCGGAGGGTCGTCTTCCCGCCCGAACATGCGTCGGCGTCACAGGCTTGGCATACGACGCACTCATCGAAATCGACCTCATCGCAAAAAGACCTGTCTAGTTTGCGCCGGGGGAAAGAAACTCAAGTCATTCAACAAACTGGGGTTTCTGACCAGCCCTCGACATCTCTTCCAAATCCCTCGTCGAGTCTTGCGAGACGTGAGTAGATGCAGCCGTGTGCGTATCGTTCCTGCTATTGTGCGTGGCGCCTGAAGGACTTCCTCGGCATTTGAGGAACCCCTTCAGCCTCGATCACCACCTAGCGGGTGTTGCCATAGGTGTGAAGAGATTCGGCGACGATAGCCGTGCAGCACGCGGCCAGGGAACATAGCATCGCACTACAGCATGGGGCCGAAGTCGAGAACTGTCTCGCCAAGAGCGTCAACCACTTCGCGGTCGAGATCGACGGGCGAGCCAGAGAGTGGCAAAGCGAGTAAGGGCCTTTGGGTCGCTCCTTTTTTTGCGGCGTGGAGATTAAAAAACAGCGATTTCCTAAAGCGATGATTTTTCAGCTTCTTGCAGCGGAGACAGCTGTCCACGACTATACTGCCCTCAAAGTCTCTCCCGCGTTCGCCTTCAGAGCAGCCATGATCATCGGTCCAAGAGAGAACTCGCCGCGCGCCGTTCTTTTTGTGAGATCGCGCAGATAGCCGCCAGCCGAATTGATCATGTTAGCCCGCTCCAAGATGCAGGCCACCGCGACCGCCGCATTTTCCGGCCCCATGACTCCGCAAGCCTCCTGATAGGCCGAAGGGCTGATGCCCAGCATAGATCGAACCACCACGGCGGCCGACATCAGATCACGCCAGCTCCCAACCGAGCCACCTGGCCCATAGTTAGCCGCCTGAGGGCATGCCTTTAAAACCAGTCCAAGGGGAAAGGCCTTAATCGGTTGGTTTGCCGGCTCTCGATAAGCACTCGGCTTCGCCTTCTGCTCTTTTTCGAAGCCTGGTTCAAATTCATTGAAGGATTCGGATTCTGAATTCTGTATGTGCCGCTCAGTATGAGCATCATTGGTGCTATGATTAGTCGAATTTTCGAGCGTATCTAGTTGGTTAAGGATCTCCGTCTGCAGCAGCTTCATCTCGTCGAGTATCATCTCAATCGTCGAAAGTGTGGCAACACGTGGTATTGTGCTAACCAGCGTGACGTACATGCCCTCAATCGCCTGCCAATCACCGTCGGCACCCTCTTCCATGGCGGCACTAATCAACTTGCGAACGTCCCGGCGGCAGATCGTCAGGCTTTCTTTGGCCCTCCTCAACATTGAGCGCTCCGCCATGACCTGCTGTGCCAACAAGGCCAATTCCTCGCTACGAGCCAGAAGCGGAGAAAGATCAAAGCCGAAGGCATCTTCAATGTCGCCGGCGCCGTCCTTGCGCGCATAGCGTTTGCCGTTTGCGCTGTCGCGGCGGACAATCAGGCCTGCGGTCACAAGTAAAGCGATATGTCTGCGAAGCGTCGCGCCCGCCATCCCATGCGCACGCAACGAAAGTTGCACGTTGGACGGAAAGACGATCAGGCTGTCATCCTGCCGTAGTTCATTGTCGGGATAAAAGCTTAGTAGGGCATCAAGGACTGCCAAACTGTTCGACTGGATCCCAAGCAGATGCATGGCCGCAGACGCGTCCCGAAAGATCTTCCATTTGTCTGCAGCCTTGCCAGGCTTAATTTTGGCCAGTTCAGCTTGGCGCCGCACAAGCGCAAGCGTCACCGGCCGCCGCCCAAAGGGCGTCGTCACATTTCCTGTCTGCATTGTCTTTTACCCTTCAGAAGGCAAAAGAAATCAGCTCACCAAAACGGTGCCATAGACTCTTGACGAAGATTCGTGGAAATGCGATTCTGTGTTTCTCAGGACGACAGAAATGGGTTCCACGGCGGCAACGCTGTTGGGGCCTTTTTCTTTGGCGGCTTACTCTCCGTTGTTCCGTTGATTTTTGTGCCTGTACTCCTGGTAGAGCGCAGGTACGTGTTCGAGCACAAAGGCCGCAAAGTCCGGCGTTGCCTTCCTGTCGATGGTGATTTCCAGTTTCGACTTGCTTTGCGATACCTGTGCAAGCCTCGCGCCATCTGGCGTTGAAAGCACCTGAGGAATTCCGCGCGCTGCTCTTGCAGGCTTCAAATGAGATATCAGCGCCTTGAACCGCTCTGCCGATGGCAGGGATTGCACAGCGTCTGATGCCGCAAATTCTGAAGCGACATTTGGTGATGAGGTCTTCGCAATAAGTTCTGCGAGCTGTTGCCAACTGGGTCGACCAATACCGGGAGCAGAGCCGATGGCAGCGATGAGTTCAGCGGGGAGGGCATCAACCAGCAAAATCATCTTCGATAGATTGCTGCGGTCAAGCGACATGGCGGCAATGACAACCTCGCGCGAAAACTGCTTGTTGAGCCGATGAGCGAACTGGGCCTTCTCGATGAAAGTAAGATCCTCTCGCTCGTTGTTTTCCTGGCCCTGAGCAACGACCAGTTGCTCGTCACTGAGGTCTCGGACCACCGCTTTCACCGGGAGCGCGAGTTCCGTCAAAGCACGTAGGCGACGATGCCCAAAGGCGACCTGATAGCGACCGGGCTGTTCGGGATGAGGCCGCACCAAGATCGGCACCTGCTGACCCTGGTCTCGGATCGATTCCACCAAGCCGTCGATGTCTCCCGGCATACGGTCCTGCACGAACGACGGATCGATGGCTGACACGTCCAGATCAACCACGCTCTGGCCTTCGGCAAGACGGCGCTCAATCTCGTCAGCACGGCCGAGACGATCATTTTGCTCGCGCAGCGCGTTGCCGATATTTGCCGTCAGTTTTGTCGCGGGATCGCGTTCTTTTCTCGACACGCCGAGAAGTGGCATTGAGCGGCTCTTTGCCGAGCGATTATCGACGGTGGTGGTGTCAGGGGCGTCCAACGAGACGCCGAGGATGTGCTTCCGGCTCATGTAGGTCTATCCCATGCTCTCTTGATCAATGTCTCGATCTCGTCATTGACCGCGTTCATTGCTTCGAGCGCGCGATCGTAGGTCGAACGGGTAAATTGGTTTCGCTCGACTTCAAACAGTGTCTGATTGGTCAGCCCCGCGTCCGATACAGCTGTTGTTTTCAGCATCGGGAAATTGAGGACATTTTCTCCGAAGATCGAACGAAGATAGCCGACCATCTGGTTTTGCGGTCCGTCGCTGGGCTCGAAACGAGTGATGAGGTACCGCATCCAGTTGAACTTGAACTTCGCGCCAGCATTTTCGATCTCGCGCAGCAGGTTGGACGTCATCGTCAGGAACTGGTTCATGGACATCACATCCAGCATTTGCGGATGGACCGTCACCAGGATCGAAGTGGCAGCCGTGAGGGCAGAAAGCGTGAGGTAGCCGAGCTGCGGAGGGCAATCGATTACGACGACGTCGTAGTTGTCCGCGATATCCTCGATGACTTGGCTTATTCGCCCGTAAAAGAGGGTATCGCCCTCCTTACGCTTCATCAACGCACGCGGGGTGTCGTGCTCGAATTCCATGAGTTCGAGATTGCCGGGGATCAAATGAAGATCAGGAATGTAGGTCCCGCGGACGACCTGCTCGATTGGGATTTGCTCGTCATCGTACCGTATCGCGCCGTAAAGCGTCTCGTTTGGCCCGACATCCGTTTCTGGCTGGCTGCCAAAAAGCGCCGACAGGCTGGCCTGAGGGTCGAGATCGATCGCCAAGACCCGATATCCGCGCATGGCCAGATACTGAGCGAGGTGCGCAGCAGTGGTTGTCTTGCCAGACCCCCCCTTGAAGTTCATCACGGAGATGACCTGAAGCTGTTCGCCGTCCCGACGGTGGGGAAGATATCGGCGGTTTTTCCCGCGCCCGACGTGATCCATGTGTTTGCGTATCGCGTGAATGTCTTCGATCGACAGGATTCTGCGGCCACCGGGGGTCATGCCGACATTCAGGTCTGGCATCTCCGTGACGGTCTGGCGTAGATAGGACTCACCGACACCGAGCAATTTTGCAGCTTCGGTCGGTCCGAATGTACGGATGCCCTTTTCCGCGGTCGGAGCAAAAACCTTGAGGTGATGGGCTTGCAGTTGGGTCGACAAGGCATCGGCGTGACGCTCCATCAAAGCGGTCAAACCTTCAAGCGCGGGCGCTGATTTTTCGGCGGTCTTCGCCATTCCAAAACCCATTTCCTGCTAGTGGCGGTATTTTTCGGGAAACCGGTCTGGTTTCGCCAGTATCACTAAGCCCCGATTCCAAACGATGCGGCAAGACGTTTTTGGTTAATGAAACCTTAACGAGACGTTTCGGCCTTCTCCAGCGCTTCGCACTATTTCCACTATATGGCATTAAAACAACACCTTAGCCGACTATCGGCATATTTCAAACGCTGATGCTTACCAACAGCTTTCGCTATGTTTTTGGGCACCACGGCACGCGATTCGCCCTTTGAAGAGAGGTTTCGAGAAACACTTGCGGCGCGAGTGAGTATTGTGGTGATGGTATATTAGCGTTTTTGTCCTTGAAGATCGCCGTGACATTTCCCTCTGCGATGAGCGGTTGATTCCCGTAAGCGTGAAAAAATGTTCCGTTGTCGCGAGGTGCAAACTGCACATTGACGTCAACCGTGGCTGACGGCTTGTCTCTCTTGTCCTCTCGCATTCCAGCAAGGAGACCAGCTTCCCAATACTTCAGTCGCACTCACGCCTTGCCCGCAGGCTTCAGGGATGCATTCGCCGATAAACGACCGATCGGTGGAAGGGATGGTCATATCAATGCGTCGGAGAATGCCCGCGCTGGATAAGATCATGTTGACACCCATGCGGATCAAGCCAAGCAAAAAATTGTCGTTACAGAGCTATATCTCATTGTTTGCCGATTGTGCACTCCACTTGCTTCGCCACAATGCCTGCAACTCCGTGGTCCGGGGCAAAGACCTCGCGATTAATCCATTTAAATCATACACTTATGGGATGAACACTGCTGCGGCGTTCGAGCTACGTTCTGGGGTGAATCCTACACAATAAAGTTGTTCGAAACACCAGCCGACGTGACCGGTCGCTTCTTTCCAATGCGACCCACCTCATTCCACCATGTAGGATTCTACAACTACAACCCGGTGTTGATCTGTGCTGACTTCCTCGCATCCAACCGAGAGAGGAAATTCATGCACATTATCGCGATCTCGAAGCCGCACAGTATCCAGGAAGCGGAGCTTCTTCAAAGACACCACCGGCTGCGTGCGGAGGTATTCTCGGACCGGCTAGGCTGGGATGTCAATGTCGTGGATGGGTGTGAGAAGGACGCCTTCGACTTGGAGGGGCCCGCTTATATTCTGGCGATAGCCACAACGGGTGAGGTTGCAGGATGCGCTCGCCTTCTTCCCGCGATTGGCCCGACGATGGTCGCGGACGTTTTCGGTTCGCTTCTGCCGGATGGGCGATTGAACGCCCATCCGGCGATGGTCGAAAGCTCTCGCTTCTGCGTGGATACCCGTCTTTCCG
>Ga0247741_1000318_pt1 | contig 29359 bp, 30 predicted proteins | sample UWRJL213509R2_FD_180945 | JGI IMG/M metagenome (GOLD analysis project Ga0247741, IMG submission 180945) | Plant litter microbial communities from Arlington Agricultural Research Station in Wisconsin, United States - UWRJ-L213-509R-2 | ecosystem: Environmental > Terrestrial > Plant litter >... | reverse complement strand
AAAAAAACAGAAGTCGAAGGAGGTATGGTATCTGATTCACCCAGAACCTCCCGTTGACCAAGTCTCAGAGGACAAGGCGCGCTCCCCATTGCCATCCGCCCCGGCCATGAGGAGACATGTACTTACGTGTCTGCCAACTGAGTCACTTTCAATTTACCCGAATTGGGTTTGCGCACCACGCAGTTGGACGCAGAGCCCAGTCACTCTGAACCGGAAGAAAACATTAGGGTAAGTTAAGCAAATTCACAAAACAGTATTGCTCCCTTCTCATGCGGCCTTCAGAGCGAAAATCGCACTCCTGGCGGCTAGTAGCCGTTCGGTTCTATCTGTCGAAGGCTGAGATTTTTCGAGCCCTAATTTATTAGGATATTTAACATCCTTGTGTATAGTAGTTCTAGCTCGAGTTTGAAATATCTATTTCTGGCTCTCCCCACAAATGTACGCTGTGTTAACTGTGTGTCTTCGTCGCAAAGTCTTTCGCAGCGAATTGGAGGCTGTTTACAGCTCTCCCGAAAAACCTTGTCCTCTGAGCTTTTTAAAAACGACGGGTAAAGGGTTGTAAAAGGGTTGTGAAAGGGTTATAAAAGCGACAGATCGTGGGTGGTTCATCTATTTTGAGCAGCACCAAAGAGTCGTCACATTTGTGACACTATTGAGACGCGCGCATCTTTGTTTCTCGTCGAGGTGGGATTACACATTATAGCCTGAATGTTTAAACCAACTACGGGCCATCTCCGCAGTGATATGGCCACAGGCCTCAAGCAAGTCCAGCTCAGGAGTTTCACTGTGCATCATTTGTCTCCAGTTCCTCCGAATCCACGCTTAACAGGTTGAATTTCAGCATAAATACGGATGTTATTTAATTCCCACTTACCAGAGCTGAAGCTCTCCTCGATTGGGTTCAAATCAGGTGAACATGGCGGAAGAAATAGCAGAACGCTTCATATATAAATATGAGCAATAAGTAGATATCATTGATATCGATAGCGACAACTTTGCTGGCTGGAATTAGGCTTACCTTGGGCCTCAACCATCTCACGAAGGTAGGGGCTCTTATGAATGGACCAATTGTCAAGGATTAGAACACTGCTGTCTTGAGGATATCGCTTTATCTGCGGAAGCTAGGCACGTGAGGCTAATTGAAAAAGCTGGAGTTGTGTAATACCTACAACTTCCTCAACAATAAAATCGAAGAATTCAGCCCCATCAACAGATCCTTCGACAACTCGTGTTCCAATATACCCTTCAACACTGATTGCGGCGAGCAGACTATAGCGATCTCCACGAACAAAGCTCGCTTCGCTAATCGCTTGTTGTCCTGAAGGTGCACGGCCACGCTTTCGAAATATTGTACGGCCATCTTTACTTGATTCGTCGGCTGTGATTATCATAGATGCGAGCAGATTCTCCTTAACCCACACCTTGAACGCCTCCCTTGCCACCTCATCCCTCTCTGTTGCAGCCTTAGATAGCATCTTGTAAGAAAACCCGGCATCGCGGATGATCAAATCTAATGATGACTTCGAGATTGAAAGATCGTGCGAGATAGCGACCCAATCTTGTATTTCGTCAAGATACATCTCTGGTGCATCCTCGAGGAGTGTAAGCAGATCATGTGTTTGGTTTCCATTGAGGATTCGTGGCCGTCCTTATAAGTGATTCTTGGGTGGAATTACAGAGCCATATAGGTCGACGTTTCTCTGCCTTCGCTGAATACTGCGAGGGCTTACACCAAATATCTCTGCAATGTCAAGCTCAAAGTTGTCCGGACCAATGTCGTTATCAAGCAAAAGAGAACCCTCTCCTTCAAATCTTGGCTGATAGCCTGGTAAGGCATTTGAGAATGAACGAGGAAGGTGGTAAGTAGACTGCTGCTTAATGCGTAAACGCGCGCACGCACACGACCTCACACATCAGTGGCTATAAGATAAAAGTGAACTTTTTATTTGTATCGCCTAGTGATTCAGATATTCATGATATAAACAGCACTATTCAGCTGATCTTTGACCTCATGTAGATATGAATCACATTACCTTTCGCTCGATTTTGAGTAGGCAATTTGATGGCGGATACAAATATAAACGATGCTTTTATCCTAGAGCCACTGCCAAGGTCACCGCTTGCCACCCAAGCCACTGTGGGTGAACGCACCCTTGGCAGTGGCTCTGAGGTATAAAGACCCTTTATACGAATTTATGCGAGCATGATGCCTATTTAATATAGAAAGTGACCTTAGGAAATTGTCGGCTATTTGGAATAAACAGCGAGCCACCTATGTATCCAAATATTTGACATATGCAGCTACCTCGAAAATTCAAATATAAACGGCATTTATATCTACAAGCCACAGACGTGTCAGCAGCCTGAGAGTGTGACAGTCCGGATTGGGATGTTCTCCGAGCCGATGCCACGTCTGCCACCGCACGTCACCCGCTTGTACCTTTCACAACCCTTTTACTTACAGAAAAAAAAGCTCGAAGGACAAGGTTTTTAGGAAGAGCTGTAAATGTAACCAAGAATTTTTCCGCTATCTAAGGCGCGAGACGTGTCCATGAACTGGTGATGGGTGTTAGAATATGCCTGTGAACGTCCCAAGAACGTCCTCGTCCCAACATCGCTTAGTCATCATGCATCATGTCCGGTAGCACGTTCGTTGAATACATCTTCCTTTAAGTCATTTCATTCATACTCGTTCTCGGTCGTCTCGACGACTCCTCCATCAGGAAACTGTCCATTTGGTTTTTTTAGTTTTGAAAACACAAAAAACCCTCTAAAAATTCAAAAACCTCCGAAACCAGAAACTTCGAAACCTGTCCTTTTTCGCAGAAACCTCATCAACAAGTGTAGCCGAAAGACTAGTCCAAATGTAGCAAATAATTACACAAATGTGATCTCACGAGTTTTGGGGTTTTCCAAAACTCCAAAAATAGAAAAAACCGTCAAAAACCGGAAACCAAATGGACAGTTTCCTGATGTCGTTTATTAATTCCAAGAGGCGGTATTTTGAATATGCATACACCCACATTCGGTGAACTCAATCCCAATGATCTCTTGCATAATAATCCACAAATGGTCACTGATCTACCCATTTCGGCAACCTTCTACGTTTTCGTTCGGCCAGGTAAGAAGTCCAAGAGCCAAGCCCTGCAGGCTTGTCTCCCGAATATGGCGGCCCTTGATCTGGACCTTATAACCTGTCATAGTCGTGCACTGCACCAATCATTAGATGCACAGCGTTTCTGTGCATGAGTTTCTACTCATCTACTTAATGTACGACGGGGCGTCGTGAAGTCCTGACACAATGATTCCCTGCCTCGACCACCTTCAGTACCCAATCTCGCTCCTTACGTCGCGTTTCTCATCCGCCCAGCCAAAATATACGCCCAAAATGAACGTTTCATTTGCATCTTCGTATGGAGCGATATTGATCGCATCCATTGTGAACATGTTGTAAGTCGACCTTCCGACTCGTGGACTCTACGTTAAGACTCGGCTCACTATAAACTTTCAGTTTCTATGGAATTGCGCTAGTGAGTGCTCTGAACCTGGTTCCGAATCGTTTTCTCGCTAATTTGCAACCATTGCTATAGTTTGTGGTCCTCTACTACCTCAAACAACATGCTAGCAGGGATTCTATCACTACAAAAGTCACGATTTGTGCCCTAGGGTATGTTTCTCACAGTGGATATTGAGTCGCACTATTGAAGCAACTACCCCACCAGGCTACTAGCGACATTGAAGTCCTTGTTTGTCAGCCACCAAATTTTCGACATATTCATCACGAGAATGGGTCAAATGGACCTCCTAGATGAGGTCATGTTGTACGTGATCGAGTTTTGACCACTGCCAGTTCGCGATTGATTAACACTGCATTTCAGCTCTGTTACAGTTCGTGCCTTTTCCATTTAGGCTCTACAAAACCCCGAATCACCGTTTTCAATGAATAGGGAAACTATATATGCACCGTAAGTTTTATATTTAACGTTCTCATTTTTGGGAGATTGTTGACTTTATGCACAGTACCTAACCGCGTTCATCGCCCACATGTAACGTGGCCATCTGTTTCACCGATGTTGTTCTGCTGATATTTTGCGTTAGGTTTTTCTGCAGTCGTATCTGGGCAGGTATCCACCATAGCCATTTTTACTTAATCCTTTGACTAAAGATCAATTTTGTTAGTTGGATCGAACTTGCGGACGCGTCTCCGCTACTTGGCACTCCCTGCTGTTAGTGTCTATTCGGGATTGCTTTTTTTTTCGTGTCTCATTATCTTACACAGGTTGTATTAGCCTTTGCGCAAATTGGTAAGTCACTATTTTGGTGCTTTTTATTGTCGATTAAGCAATTGACGTCCGCCCGCAGGTGCTGGATTGGGTGAGATTTTCATAGGAGACGCTGTGTTATATAATTTCAAAATACTTATGGTGTCATGATAAAGCTTGGGCAATCCTTACGTGCGTCTAGTCGTTGAACACTCTTTCCTCTTATGCTCAATTTCTATTCTTGGTCTCCCAACAGGTGTACCAGCAAGTACTTCTCGAAGTCGACAATGAGAGCTGAATTTCTCGTCGTGAGTATATTTTCATCGCTGGTGTTAAAGTTTACGAACTAACATCTACTAGAGGGCGACAACAATTCAAGGCACCACAGCAGCTGGCTGCGACGTAATAATCTCCCTAGCACTCTGCTTAATCCTCGACACACATCGATCAGGGTTGAGAAGGTAGTCATGGAAGATTTTCTGAGTGGAGTGTTCCAACAGACTGATCGCATAATAGGGCAAACTCTATGGTTAATGTTAATCAGTTAATTGCTTACGCGATCCACCGAGCTATTGCAACAAGGTAGGATAGTTTGAGTTTCCCGGGTGCTATCTCAATATTCACATCACCTTAGCCTTTGTGCCGTTCTTACGGTCTTTCTGGTGCGTATTATACCTCCAGATAATCGTCATTTCCATATGTAACCAGTTGTAAAATGCTAGGTTGTCTACGCCAACGGGTCATTATACTTGTGAGTTTCTCTCTGTTTTTCTTATGTTGTGCCTAAAACATTGTCTTCAGCATGATCCCTCTCGATGCAAACACACACGGTAAGTCCGATTCAGTCAACCACCTAAGATGAAAAGTTACTTACCACTATGCTCTCGTTAGTATATGTTATCTGTGTAGTCAGCATGTGAAAACTCCATAATTCATACACCGATTCGCAAACTAACCTTCGTTCTGGTTCAGCTTAACCTCACGCGCGGGGCATCAAGAGCCAGCAGATGCAGCTAACAATCACTTCGAACTACCTGACTTGGGTATGGGCCCTACGCTGTCAAATGCGCACCCAACCCACCTGGAGCGTGAGGCAGATAGAAATGCAAGTAATTCACATATATACAAACTATAGTGCCCAATTTACATATTTTATTTAGAATAACAACTTTAGTCCTAACGCATAGAGTAATAGCAATGTATATATATTTCTCAAGCGGAATTGGGATTCGCCGAGAAGAGGATTTGAAGAATTCCCTGGAATCGAAGATATCTTGCATTCTACGATGGAGGGGGAAGAACTGGACGGACATTCGGGAAGCGAGCGGCATGCTTTCTTCGAGGAATACTGCCAAGTTCTCGGTAATTTGACTCAAATTCGCATGATGAGATAGAACCTGGATATATTGCGAGCGCAAATGGGCATTCATGGATGAAACCACTAGACACTGGCTACGTGTTACTAATGGGAGGGATATAATTCGATCCTTCGAGAAGACCGAGTCCAAATCAGATAATGGAACGACTCGGAATGGGATAAAGAGTGTGCTTACTCATGTCGGCGTGGTGGAGTCATAGGCCATATCGTCTAGTACTTCCATGGTTCCCTGGCAAGTCAGCCCCATCCAGAAGCCAAGAGAACCAGTCAATCCATTCCCTAAGCTTAAGACTGTTGCACCTAGGAGTAAGCACTTGCATGGGGGCAAGAAGGTTACATGCTCGTGAAGTGCGGCTCATCCGTCAGCTATAGACGAAATCAGTCAGGCCTTGACACCTAAAGGTGATCCAGGCGCATGCCCGGGCGGGTGAGTAGACGGATCGGCGTGTTTGTGGAGGACGAGGGCCGGAAGTCTTCTAGAGCGGAATACTAGGTGGGGGTATAGGCTAGCTCCTCGTCCGATTCTGTAAACAGTTGTGACCGTGAATTATTCAATTCGCTGACCATTTCAGGTAACCCTTCCATTCAACCCAACGCCGTACGAAGAAATGGACCTGGAGGATAACCCAGTGAGCGCAGTCAGTGTATTCGAAAGAAGTCTCAGAACACATAGAGGGAGCTTTCCAGTCCGAATATAAAAGGGCGAAGGAGATGGAATCCGCAGATTCGGACCTTGGAGGTGACCTGTTCTGCAAGCACGCCCCTTCCAGAGTCGCTTCCTATTGTCATAAAGCCCCATGAGCATACTCAAACCGGAGCATGATCAGAAGAAGCTTGAAATAGTGTAGACCGTCGGCGATGTGCAAGGCCCATTGACCGATGGTTAAGAATAAATGAGGTAGATAAGGATGGTGACGGTAGCGATCAGCACTCACTAGATACCATGCGTTCCAGAAGATAACGTTGCATAGTTCAGAGCCTTCGGCGCTTGACGCTTAAGACTGGGCGCCAAAGGGTCGACCTGAACAGGAGCAAGGATTCGACATCACGAGTTTCGAGACAGTTAAGGAAGGGCTTGAAGGAAGATGAGAGAACTTGCCAAGAAAGAAAAGAAAGAACGCACTTGAGAACGCACTACACCATGCGTCATATTCCTCTTGCGAAAGTGTTCCTGCTCCGTGTCCTACAACGAAACCCGCTGTTGTATGAAAGAGAGGGCAGGAGGGCGTAGATATAAATGTAGGCCAAAATTCTGCCTTTGTCACTAGGATACAACAAAAAGCAATGGCCATTCGAGACCACCTCCAGAGACAAGCGCGATTGCATGGGAGATATCAGATCAAACGATCGAAAAGCGATCGAGTGGAAGCTGGTGGCTTCAGCTGTGGAGCATGATGCATGACGCGGGATAACTGATCTGGGTCGAAGTGTTCAAGTGCAGGAATCGAGATCAGCTTCAACGACCGAGGGTATGATGAGCACTGGGAGCAAGGATCTTCGGGACATGGCCCGAGCGTCCGCACGTGGCGAAGATTCAAACTGCGCCTATCAGCAATGATCCAAAAATAACTCTTCTCCATCAAATTCATCGTCGAAATTCCTCATTCTTTCAGGTTGGGTAGGCAACTTCGTCCCTAGAAACGAGAATGGTTGACTCTGGCCTCAAAAATAAGTTTACAGCTGACTCATTGTGCCGGATGGTCATGTTGCTTACGAAAAGGTGAGTAATCAAGCCCAAATTTCATTTGTGAAAGATCGTCTGTATGAATGGAAGTATTGCGGAGAAGAACATCACGCTGCGAATTCTATTAAAGACAGTACCACGTTTACAACTCTCATCTTTTCGCTATGACTATCACTCTATATGACATTGCCTCAAAATTTCCAGGTGGCGCCTGGAACATGAACCCATGGAAGGCCAGGTAAGTCTGAACACCATACACGCGCGCGACCACCATTGAAATTCTTGGATTATTGCATAGACTCTGCCTCAACTACAAAGGGGTTCCGTACAAAACTGAATGGCTTGAATACCCCGAAATCGAGCCCCACTGCATTAAACATGGCATCAAGCCAACCTCTACTAAACCGGACGGGACGCCCTTCTACACCCTCCCCGCCATCTACGATGAATCCACTGGTGTCTATACCTCCGATTCCTTCGCCATAGCCGTCTACCTTGATGCTACATACCCCTCCACGCCACTTATATTCCCGCATGGGACCCAAGCTCTACAAACCGCTTTCGAAAGCGCTTTTTCGCCGCAGGTGAGGGGTGTATGGCCGTTCACCATCGAGAATGCTCCCGGGAACTTGAATGAGCCGAGTGCGCATTATATGAGGACTACTAAACGAGATCAGATGGGTGCGAAGGATCTAGCGGAGTTGATCCCGAGAGGCGAGGATGCCGTAGCGCAGTGGGCAAAGGTGGAGGAGGAACTTGGGAAGGTCGATGGGTGGTACGCGAGCAATGGAGGAAAAGGACCCTTTCTAATGGGTGAGGTGATTTCCTGGGCAGATTTGGTTGTTTGTGCGCATTTTATATGCTGGAGGGTGATTTTGGGTGCAGATTCCATGGGGTGGAAAGATATGCAGAAGTGGAACGGGGGTAGATGGGGTGCATTGGTGAAAGCTTTGGAAGCGTATCAGAAAATTGACTAGAGAACGGGGTAATTGGGCGCATGTCTTACTGTGTAACCAGTCTCAGGGCTTCACACCGCACAGAATCACTGCGCCTCAAAATATGGGAAGTCTAGGCGGTTCCTAGAGGCTTTATCCCTCTGGACTTGGCTGTATATCAGAGTGTGGTAAACAATGTGCAATGAATGATTTAGATAAACCGACCATCGATATTCTTATACACGAAAACAACTACCGATGCATGTTCACTGACGATTTTTCGAGAGGAATGGGTTCACGAGCCTGAGATTTATTCATCCCTGAATTTTAATTCACATTCGCGAAGTATTGTGCCGCACTACTTCATCTCCAGTGTATCCAATAAACGACACAAATTATAAGAAAATATATTCAGGACGGCTAGCCATCCTTAATATTCGCAAAACCTGAAGAAGCATTTTACAAAATGGAATAAAATGCTCTGAAAATTGACATTTTCTAGCGTACCACATCTAGCAATCCAGTCTGGGCCTTGACTGTTGTAAATATATCGCGCAGTGGATATCCAGTAAACAGAACGATTATTATATGTTCTAATACAAAGGAGTTTATATGCCTACAATACGAGTAGCTAGAACATTCGTGAGCTATCTACGGCTGGAGAAGTAAGCATTTTAGTAATACAAAAGGTTCTGATAACTGCGAGATGTGTACAGTAAGTGCTGGATAACTTGAACATTCCAACATTGACGCTCACACGAGATGACGAAGGAAGCTTGAAGGTGATCCGAGCGCATGCCTGGGCGGGTGAGTAGATGGGTCGTCAGATCGGTGGAAGATTATCACGATGGACTCCACAACTGGCGAATTTCGCCCGTCAATTTCGGGTGACGAGTGGGTGAAATTAAGCAGGAATATGCCGCCTTTCATCCGATTTTGCGTCTCTGATGGCCATTCACCCGAGTGGAGTAATGAGGTAGTTCAACAGAAATACATTTTTCACCAGATTCTCGGTTGGAAGCGGCGGAGCTAGCTTCAAAACCCCTGATTTCACCCGAAAATTCAACCCCCAAAAACGGGTGAAAATAGCCTGATGTGGGGTCCATAGTGCTAGCTGTCGCTCGAGTGTCGGAACTTCGACGACCAAGCTTAAGGGCAGGACCAAGGATTTCGGGACATGGCCTGAGCGTCAGCACGTGGTGGTGATTTAAACTCCACCTATCTGCAATCAATTTCCTTCCGAGTCCTCGATCTAACTATAGGTTTGTGGCCCGAAAACGACGCAAGGATTTTCTACATACTGTCAAAAAACCCGTATTCTCTTCATAAGACTGTGCCACCTGAATTGACGCAGAGTAATCGGCGATTTCATCCCACAAACGCTCGCATTACACCTCGTCGACTCTATAATATTACTCTTCTCCACGACCAAGATAAGTTTCCATGTATCTATTAGAGCGCTCGCTCTAGCTAATTATCGAGAAGACCCTTATTCTAGAAAAGAGTTGCGTCACCTTGGTGGACAGTGGGACGTTGCTGGACTCCCACCCTCTGCGTTCTCTCAGTCTTGGATCACTTTGACGATCACATGCGTTATGATCTGCCGCACCATGCCACCGATAACGGTTCTCCTTGTACGGCAATGCATAAAGTCTATTATCAGATAGCCAGTGTTATTGTTGCACCCTTGGTAAACTGTAAAGCAGAATACCCTATACTGGACTACTTTCAACTTTGTTTATAGAAAGAAACTTCTTCGGTTGACGGTTAATTTATGCGACGATATTTCGTTATTCAGATTCAACTCACTCAATAATGTGTATGGGCGTCTTCTGCTTCACCAGATACCTTCTATCCGAGGTCGCCACCGAGATAAGAGCCTATGTGACACCATAACCATTCCAGAATTGACCAAAGCAGACTAAATACGGTATCAGTCGTTCCTATAAAAGAACACCCAAAACCATTAAACGAGCATCACGTCCTCAAATAAGCAATGTCGGACCAAAGAGGGTCTTTGGAGAGTCGGGTTCAGCTGCAGCGGTTGATAAAGTGTGCAGCCTAGCCCTCGATGTGTGCTGATAATGGTGGTTGCTCTTTCAGAGCACCTTTGTACGTCAATCATGAGTCACAAATATAAAGCTGCAAGGACACCAGATTGGAGTTGAACGCATCTGATGACTTGGCATCGCTTTTCCACCGCGCACCGGCCATAGACGGGGATCCTTAAAGACGAAACTCTTCCCGATTCAAATTGGAATGAATTTTATAACTGAGATCCTGAACGCTTACCCTCTCTCTCTGCAATCGTGTAAAGAGTCTCTGTGATTTGCTCGCGTTGTCGACTCTCATTCCGTGTTAGCCCTTTCTTTCAGCGACGTTCTACCTAGCATTGGTGTTGGGCACTGCTCTCCGTGAGAACGTCATTGATTCCACGGAAGCACATAAAGACTTCACATGTCTGTCAACAATGATTCAAAAATAACTCTTCTCCATCAATTTCATCGTCAAATTTGCGAAAATTCCGCTCATTCTTTCAGGTTGGGTAGGCAACCTCGTCCCTAGCAACGAGAATGGTCGACTCTGGCCTCGAAACGCTGACCAATTCTGCCGGATGTTCATGTTGCTTACGATAAGGTGAGTAATCAAGCTCGGCTTCTATTTGTGGTAGATGGTCTATGGAAGTATTGCGGGGAAGAACATCATGCTGCGAATTCTATTAAAGACAGTACCGCGTTTACAACTCTCATCTTTTCGCTATGACTATCACTCTATATGACTTCGCCTCAAAATTTCCAGGTGGCGCCTGGAACATGAGCACGTGGAAGGCTAGGTACGTCTGAACGCTATACACACGCGCGACTAGCATTATATAACGAAGAAATTCATTAATTATTGCGTAGACTCTGCCTCAACTACAAAGGGGTTCCGTACAAAACTGAATGGCTTGAATACCCCGACGTCGAGCCCCACTACATTAAACATGGCATCAAGCCCACCTCTACCAAACCTGATGGGACGCCCTTCTACACCCTCCCCGCCATCTACGATGAATCCACTGGTGTCTATACCTCCGATTCCTTCGCCATAGCCGTTTACCTTGACGTCACTTATCCCTCTATGCCACTTATATTCCCGCACGGAACCAAGGGTCTACAAACCGCTTTCGAAAGCGCCTTTTCGCCGCAGGTGAGGGGTATATGGCCGTTCACTATCGAGAACACTCCCGGGAACTTGAATGAGCCGAGTGCACATTATATGAGGACTACAAAACGAGATCAGATGGGTGGGAAGGATATGGCGGAGTTCATCCCAAGAGGCGAGGATGCCGTAGCGCAGTGGGCAAAGGCGGAGGAGGAACTTGGGAAGGTCGATGGGTGGTACGCGAGCAATGGGGGGAAAGGACTCTTTCTGATGGGTGATGTGATTTCATGGGCGGATTTGGTTGTTTGTGCGCATTTCAGATGCTGGAAGGTTGTTTTGGGTGCAGATTCCACGGGGTGGAAAGAGATGCAGAAGTGGAACGGGGGTAGATGGGGTGCACTGGTGAAAGCTTTGGAAGCGTATCAGAAAATCGACTAAAGGAAGATCGATATATCTTTATCTTTAAGTGTCTCATTCAGGTCAGAGAATGACAAATACGGTTTATACCGTCAACAGAGTCATGATCGTTTGACTTGAGATATCAAGCACTCCAATGGAAAAAATTGTATTAACTACCAGCGTGGAATTCGAAAGAATTAGATATGATGCACGATATATTCCACTCTGGGGATACAAAGTGAGTCTATATATAAGCAGATGAGACTCCAATTGAACTTATTCGTCCATAGCCGACAACATGGGGTAGTGATCCGGGCAAATATGAGATGATCTGAGACGCTCTCCGACATCCCGAGCTGCATCCAGCTACTGCATATGAACGTACATGTGTGCATGTTCTGACTCGTCTTATTGGTTTCCCTTCGTAACAACCTTTCATCATTTCGCATTTACTACAATCTTATCACTCACGACGACAAATGTTCGTTTCTCGAATATCACAAGTCGCCTCGTTCCATCCTTGAGGCAATACTAGCGACTGGCAAGTCCCTAATGCACCAAATTTGCGGCTTACTTCATCAAAATTTCTACTTGGAACTTCCGAATTTCGAATACAGTTAACTACCTTGAATAGACAACCCTCGCGCACTTCTAAGGTAATCTCTGAATCTCTTCGTGTATTGCTGCCTTTCGACATTGAAAAATCGGCAATTTCACATACCGGACACTTCGACCCGTACCATAGGTACTCCTTGATACTTTTATAGGTGTCTATTAACATACCCACCTCCAAATTCTACATTCCCACACCCCTGGTGATCCCAGTGAGTCTTGGAGGCAGTGGCGCTAAAAAAAGAAGTTCTAATCTTGCTTTTTCTCCCATTATCCATCGCTCTGTAGAAAGACCTGATGGTCAGAGAATCGAATGACAGATTCTCGGGGTGTGTGTTGTGCGAAGGGCGGTGCGAGTATCTCAGCGGTCGTCTGAGATAGGTACTGAACGAAATCCGCGGAACGGTAGGGACGGAGGGTTAAAGGTGTGCGTCGTGAACTGGGGTGCTCTTCGTGAGCCGTGAACGAAGCGTGAACGTAGTAGCTTCTCGTGAGCTGGATGGGCGACGTCTGGACGTGAACTGGCGACGACTGGAGGCGAACTGAAAAAAACGGCGACGACTGGGGCGAACTGAACGAAACTGAGTGACGACGACGACTGGTGAGTGGGGGGGATCGATTCCACTACAGAAAATGTAGTGTACATGAGGTTTTTATAGTAGATAAAATGGAATAGGAGTAGAAAAACCGAGGCACAGTCCAGAATAATGGAAATACGGAAATGATGAACAATAAAAGATAATGATAATACCTTGGAGACGAGCGCGTGCGTGATGGACGTCTTGCGCGTGTTTTCCGTGCTCAGCCAGAAAGGGTACCTTACAGCTCCTTCAAGAATTCAACGAGCAAATTACTGGGATGCGAATATATACCTTCATAATCGTTTGAGGGCGCGGAAGCGAAGCATGCGGAACTCTTACCATGTAATACCCCAAACTCTACAATTGGCATTCGACAATCATAAACTACGTCTCTAATGCTCGTCAAAGTCGCCAAACACTTAACTGCGGAATTTGCCTCCCCTCTGGACGTTTCCACTGATCTCTCCCAAAGGCTTACGTGCCGCTGGTGGCGGACGACACTTGCACTCACTCGCGCAAAATTCATTAAGAGTGGGATGAGCACCGTGCTTGCGACTAGGTGGCGCAGAAACCGATTGGCACTCATGTGTGGTGCCACACATGATCTGGTTGTTGTGGGACGCACAGTGCATCGGCACAGTGCGACGACTAGGAAACGAAATAAGAGGTTGCTTGCAATCCAGTGCGATTTATACGTACTAGATAAGGTTATAGACTGGCTCCACGGAACGACCGTACTCATAGGCTGGGGGGGCAGCGAGAGCGCTTGTGGAAGCGAGTACGGCAGTTAAAATGATCATGGACAATTGCATGGTGGAATATTGAAATTGGATTGGATTTGAGTATTTGTGATGCTGAGCATGGCGTGTCAGAAATTGGGAACGGGTGATTGGAGTGCACGACTTACTGTGTGACCAGCACTGGATAGATTGGAAGCGCAGCTTGAGGCTTTCGAATCATTGTCGGCCACTATTTATACCTCAGTACGCCGGAGATCCACAGCCGCTGTGGACCGCTATCTCAGTCTGAGATCGGAAACCGACACATTTGCATCATTAGCGGGAAACTTGATCTAGGGTGAATTAACTGGACGGTAAATCAACCCCGTGGATACTCGAATGTTCGGATGAGGAGGTGTGATATTCATATGGCGAACTGCAGGACACCTAAAAATTCACCAAGATGGCATTCGGGGATCTTAGAAAGTAACCGCCAGGAGGGCACGCAACCCTCTGCAACCCTCACATCCTCTCACATCACTGACTCTGCAGTACATATGATCAGCTGGTATATTGACTCGTCGATTCATCTGGTGATCGCGCAAATGAATGCCAAAATGCTAGCCCATCTACGCGGATGATGCCAAGCCAGAAGACGAGGAGTTGAGCAATAGATGCAGCAGAGCACCTCGCTGGACAATCTCTCGCCCATCGGGATTCTCCGAATTCTGTAAAGTCAGCATGTAATAGCTCTTTTGAAAGAAGTGAAGCAAAACTTGATTTTACGCGAACGCGACGAAATGAGAGTCCTAGGGTAGTCGTTCCCTGTCTATCACCTCAAGGTAATGTCATTGAGTTTGTGCCACCCGGTCGCTTATACCTAGCCGCAGGCGATAGCAACAAGAGAGCTTGGCCCTGATGGAAGACATCATCCCTTCAAGTTCATCACTGGTCTACATCTGTAAACTCGCCATTATCGCTAAAAGAAATCCGTTGAAGAGATCGTTCTGCGTCACAGCAGCGAGCGCGGATGATGAACGTACATAAGCCATGTCCGAGCATCATAGGACATTCAATAGAGTGACAAATATATTAAAATTGAGAGTAGGAGACTCACTGGCACTCATTTGCATCAACACCAACCCGGTCTGTGCATACTGAGATGTGAACAGAACCCACGACGCCCAAAATAATCAACCTACAGTAGGGAGTGCCAGTAAAGGAGACGACTACAGAGGTTCATTCCGATTGATAAAATGATTGGGTCTGAGAAGTTGGAGTACAATATAGAGACCTTACAGCTGGTGAAGGCACTGAGAATTTGATCTTATCCAATAACGCAAATTCTGATATATTCCCAAACCTCGAACATCCTTGCCTCGACGAATAATCCTTCGATTTAATGTCGATCAACGCGATGGTAGCTGGAGAGTGAATGAGACACCCGTCCTGAAGCGGAAGCCAGAAGAACTCAATAAAAGGGTCAATCAAACAAGAAGACGACAACACAGAAACGGTCATCGAATAGGACGACCTAGTTCAAGTCACCACTGACCAGCCAGATGAAACAGAATTCGCCATTTCCACTCAAGATATCAATAGAACTTGATAACTCCCTCTGCTCTCTTTGAGTTTCACCTACCCTCCGCTCCTCAAAAGAACAATCAAGCTGTTTTACTCCTTAAATTCTGTTCAGTATAAAGTACTTTCCACTTATCCATGAACAAAACGCTTGGACCCACCCGCCCGTCGCAATCTCGTCTCGATTAAGTACCAAAGCTTCCGCGCCGAACGGGAAGCACTCCGTGCTTTCACCCACTACCTCCTATGTGCAGAGCTAGTAAATACTGTAAACCAATACTATACCCTTGCAGTGTCACTACGAGTGAACCCCTCAAAGACCCGTCATCGAATCGTCCCTCCATTAAACTCCACCAGGTCAAGCCAAAAGCCTCCTCAGATGGTCAGTATGCTGGCTCTTGTGTAGTATAAATTCATGCATTCTGGAAGATAGGAGTAGGGAATGGCAAAGACACAATAAGAAATGACTGTTATTTGCGGAGATCCATTCATTCATCTGGTAATAAAATAACTCTCAATGCATCCCAGGCTCAAATACTCGACAACCATTGAAACACCCTAATCTCAGTGGCTTATACATGGTGTCTTTCGCTCTGAATATAAGGTGAGCAGGGACTCTCGAGGTCTAGTGGTAATGGATGTATATAACTGACCTTCTTATCTGCTTCCCGTTCCGAATGGCTGACGATCGCATTTGGGCTTGAGTGTGTAGGACTCAAACCTAATTGGGGGAGAACGAAAGTATCCTCCACTTCTGCCCGCTCATGAAGTCCTTCTCGGGATGTTAAGCTGAAAATTTAACAAATATTAGAGGCTGAAATTAGCGTGGGGTTGATGGGGAGTAGTCACGTGCTGACGACGCAGATCACATAGACTAGATACAGCAGGTTGTCATTTCCTGGGGCGCTGGTACAAAAGAGATAAACAGGACTCACTGTGTGTATTCGCTGACATAGGGATCATGCTAAAAGCGAGATGCGTGCAGGAGACAAGTATGGGAGAATGGGTGACATACAAGTACAAAGTTCCGTTCACGAAGTCGAACTGTACATTGATTACTCTCATCAGCGGTGCATCAATAAGTAAAATGGAGATAAAACATACTAGGACAGCGCTGAGGGCTGCACATAAACTTAGAGGATGTGAAAACTAGGACAGAGTTCATAATTCCCAAGGTAGCTGACCTCGTCGCAATGGCGCGATTGATCGCATACAAGATTAGTTGGTTAATCATTGAGTTGGTCCTACATCCAATTGAGAAATTTGTCAACCTGAATCTATCGGGAAAATACTGGAGCTGAACGCTCACCTCTTCAATCCCGATCGATGATTGCCCAGGATGAAACAGAGCGCTCCAGAGATGATGATATCGCAAAGGGCTGCAGCGGCTCCTTGAATCGTTATCGCTCTCTATGATTCATCGTAAATTTCAAAGCAACAAAAGAAGGAAGAGGACTCACTACGAGAAACCCAGTCCTCAGAGTTAGCTTTGAGAAATATTTGCTATTTCCCCTATCATGATAAGGAACAGATTGAGTGCTAGGAAGAGCGATGGATAACGAGACGTACATGAGCCAGGTCTGAGCTTCAAGAATATTGGATATAATAAGTGACTCCCAAAGACTATTTCTTGAGCACCATCGGAAAACTCTCACCGGATCCAGCACCTATTGGTAGTCGACTACTTGAGCCACAAAGAAATTTACTCGAAATCGAGACTAGGACACTTACCCATTTGCATGAATGCCAACCCAGCCTGAGCCCAATATTAACATGTGAACGGGATGTAAGAGGCCTAGAATCATCAACTTACAGCAAAGAGTGCCAGGTACCGGAGGCGGGTGCGTAAGTTCGTGCCAACTGAAGATGGTTGAATGTTGAATTTGGAGAGGCAAGCGACTCAAGTGGCACACCTGACCAGATACGACTGCAGAAAAAGCTAACGCAAAATGATTTTCAGTGGGGTTATATCCAAGGCAGCATATTGAACATACAGTTGCGCGATGAAAGCAGTGAAAAACTGATTACTACGTCAGAGCTCGTCTCGGGTTGAAGTATTCGAAACTCACGGTGCAGAGATATTTTCCCTAATCATCACGCACGATATTAGCAGATTTATGCAGATATTGGGGATACACGAACTGTCACGGAGCTATAACATATTCACGATGAGGGTCGGACAAGGCGAACAAGATGAGGCTCACGTACAAGACAATTTTATCCAAGAGACCCCTCTTTCCAAGCCTGGTGATAAACATGTTGTAGACTTGGTGGTTCGAGAATACAGTCTGTAAGGTTGCTAGAATACTGAGGGAGCGTGTCAGTAGTGTAAATCCATGCCTTATATTTGTTACCTACCCAAGAGTGGAGACCGTCACTTTCAGCGTCAGAGTATCACTCCTTGCGTGTCGTCTGAGATAATTTAGAACCATATACTAGAGTAGGTGTGATGACAACTTAGTGAAAAAAACGGCAAATCCAATTGGAGGCACTCACTAATGCTATCCCGTAGAAGCTGGATTTCATGTATATCAAAATTTAGACGTAGATCCAGAAGTCGGACAGAAGACCCACAAGTTACTGACAATGCACGCGACCATCGTCGCGCCATACATCGTGGCGAATGTAACATGAACTTGAGGAGGATAGTCGGGGTTGGCGATTGGTGTGATCGGCTCAGGGAGTGTAACTGGGTACTGAGAGATGTTGTCGCGGGGAAACATGGGTGTTTACGACCTCAATGCGTTGATCACGTAGCTGTGCAGAAACGTTCGCAAGGCTGTGGTAGGTGGTTATTCGGAGAGATCCAGGCGGCCGGCGCATAGAGTATACGTAGCGTCAGCGCAGGGACAGAACCGCTTGTGATGATTGCTACAGCCGCACCCGCCCAGACAGCCGGAGACTAATACTGGAGTACTCAGGGAAGGAGAGACGTGAAACAAGGGACTGGATCCTCCAAAGACGGCCCTGGTTTTGACGGACCACAGAGAGTTTTTTTTTTTTTTTTTTTGGATTTTTTGGTTTAACGTGCTACAAGTAGACTAAGTACTAAGACGCACGGGTATCTAAGGGATACTGGGCTGCTACGTGCATAATATATGGTAATAGTATGTGAGGATCTACGATAACTGTATAGGACAGGGTAGTAGGTGGGGGTATTGTATAGCTGTAATGTTTCGAAGGGGTAGCTTGAGTAGTATAAGGAACGATTGTCATATAGTGGTACGTGAATGAAAGTAGTAAGTTTAGATGAGAAATTTTGTATTTAGGGACCGGTTTCGTCGTCCGACTCTGGTGGGTCGAGTTCGTCGTCGAATTGTGGTGTTTCGCGTTCGGAGACGGGGCGGCCGAGGATTGTGAAGGCGCCGCTCTGTTCTAGATAGGTTGTTAGGGCTTTTATACCCTCAACCGTACCAAGTATGGTGGGGAGGAATATGTCCCGGGAGATCCGGAGGAGGTGTATGCGATGTTTGTTGTGGTGTTTGCAATCGCGGAGGATGTGTTCCCGCGTTTGGTATGCTTCTCCGCATGGGCAGTCTTCGTCCTTGTCGGGGTGGAATCGTCTACGGTATTCACCTGTGTATGCGTGTCCTGTTCTGCATTGTATGAGTCGGCCGAATGTCTCTCGCGGCGTGTCGAGGAACCGTTTGGTCGGTTTGAGGGTCGGCTGGATGCAATTCGAGATAGCAAATGCCCCGAGTTTTGGTTTGGATTTCCATTGTTTCACCCAGGCTTTTTGGATGCCATTTTCGAATGTCTGACGGTGTTTGCTCGTGTTGTGCTGATAGGCGCAGCCCACGGTAGGTCATTGGCTTCTTTTGCAAGTTCATCGGCTCGCTCATTGCCTAGGATGTCCGCGTGTCCAGGGCACCAAGAGATCGATAATCGGTGGTTTGGGTCGTTGTCAAGAAACTTTACTATTGTGGTGTAAAAGGTCGACGCATAGTGTTGGCCTGAGCGTGGCTTTGGGTCAAATATAGCTTTGACAGCCGTGGAGTTGTTGGCGTAGAAGTGTAAGTGTTTGATCTGTGCATGTGAGCATGCATAGTCAACAGCAATTTTCGCACCCATCATCAATCCTGCCATCTCTGCGTCATAAACTTCCGCTCTTCCTCCCATCCCCATCTTCATTGTTGCCACCTCACTGCCTTTGTGGTAGACGACGGCGCTTGCACCCGCCCTTGCAAATCCTGATTTCTTCATAAGGGATCCGTCCGAGTAGACAATCAGGTTGCTTTCAGATTCGGTGAGTTCTTCTACTTGTGTTGTATGGCGCGTTGCTGCATCTGTTTCTTCCTCAGATTCTGATCCTTTGGGTTTGTGGTCGCTTGGTTGGATGTCGACTCGGTCTCCAAAGCTCTTGTCGGTTCGACGCCATGGGGGGTATAGAAATGGGTCTATTCGCTCATGGTCATGCGATGTGTGGGCTGCAGTGTCCAGGAGTGGTGTTGTCCTTTTATTGTCAGTCGTTGAGCCGTTGCCGTATCTGGCTTTTAGTGGTGGGGGCATGGAAGGTCTGGATCCAGAGCGCCATGTATCTGGGAGTCGTTGGAGGATTGGGTTTCTCTCACCCAGTTTGTTGAACCGGATTGCGCATCGTTTTGTGTGTTGTTGGATCTGTATCCGGATTGGCGGGATCGATGCTTCGATCTCGAGTGCCTCCGTTTGAGTCGTTTTGAAGGCAGCACATATCAAGTATAGTGCTCGCCTCTGTACTTTCTCCAGGGGTTTCAGCTGGTTTGCCATGCCATTGGACCATAGCGGGCATCCGTATAGGATCTTTGGGACGACGCATGCTATGTAGAGGTGGCGAAGGTGTTTTTGGCTTAGGCCATGAACTGTGTTTGCTAGCATGGTTAGTCCGCTGACAGTGTTCTCTCCTCGTGCTGCTGCCAGTTTCACATGTTGGGCGAAGTGGAGTTTTCGGTCGAAGTGCACCCCTAGCCACCGTACAGTGGATTCGGGCTTGACAACTCTGGTTTTGCCATCGCTGTCGTGGAATGTCATGGATGGTGAGTTGTCGTTCCTTCGGCGGCTGTAGTGCATCAGCTCTCGTTTGGCGAAGTCGGATGAGAGTCCCGCTGCGACTAGCCACTTGTCTGCACGGGTGTATGCTGTGTGTAAGAGGCGGATGTTGGTGTCCAGTGTCAGGGACGAGACATATAGCTTCCCGTCATCGACATACATTAGCATGTCGGTACTGGTTGGCTTGTCTGGTACAGGGGTTGTGTGGGTGGGGTTAGTCGACGTGAAGATCTCCAGGAGCTCTGCTGTGTAAATGGCTGCTAGGACTGGCGATATTGGTGAGCCTTGCGGTATACCGTTTTCCACAATGGCCATTTCTCCTCGGATGCCGTCTAAGCAGACTGCAGCCTCTCGGTTACTGAGGAAGCTTGCAGTCCACTCCACGTATTCCAGCGGGATGCCCTTTCTTCGGAGTTCTGACAGCAGCCGTTTGTGGTTGACGAAGTCAAAGTATCCTTTGATGTCGAAGGTCAGCGCCGAGGTGACTTTGCCGTGGTTCCACGCACAGTGTACGTCGTTAGTGAAGGTAAGGATTGCGTCTGCTGTTGAGCTGTTTGACCTTCCACCGAACTGATTGTCTGGTACTAGGTTATATTTCCCCACCAGGAAGGTTAGGCGTTGTGCGATGAATTTCTCGAGGACTTTCCCAAGGCATTCCAGCAGTGTTATTAGCCGATAAGCTTGTGGGTTGGAGTAGTCGGGCTTGTTCGGTTTTCTGAGGGCAACTGCTATTGCCTTACGCCATGCTTTCGGATGGTACCCAGTCTCCAGGCATTTCTGCATGAGGGCTGTCGTATATCGGCTGAAGGTCGGGTTTGCCCATGCCCACTTTATCGCCTGGTATGAGATTTGGGTGTGTCCCGGTGATGAGTTTGCGCTGGCCCCCATGATGGCCTCCTCGACTTCTGTCACTGTTATGGGCGTGAAGAGGAGATCATTGTCCTGGCGGTCGGTTAGGTTTGGGTTGAACTCAGTTTCGAGAGGTGGGGGGGGTTGGTACAGTTCTTGGCATAGTGCCTCGCACTTTTCCTTGTGGCTGATGGCTTTTGGCATTCCCTCTCCTGTTGCTATAGGTGGTGATGGGTAATTTCGGATGCCTTTTGACCACTTCTGGAAACCCCAGATGTCGCCTGAGGAGGCGCTTTCGAGTTTTTTTGTGGACCAGTCTCTTTTTTTGAACTTGCATAACCGTTTGAAGAAGTTTCGAGCACGTTTTATGCGTGACCGGATTGTCCCGCCTGTGTTCTGGTCCAGGAGATCCTGGTGTCGCTTCTGGTCCTCCCTCGCTTTGGCAACTCTCTCTGCTGCCTCTGCAAGTTCCTTGTCCCACCACGGCTTTGCATGGATGCAAGGCGCATGTAGCTTGCCTGCTTTTGCAATTGTGTTTAGGATGCATGTTGTCAGGGCCTGTTCGCATTTGTCTAGGTGGTTTTCTGACATGGTGTCATCAACCAGGAGGGTGTTGAGGGTTGGCTTCGCTGCTGTAAGCTCGGCCTCCATGGTTCCTGCCCATGTAACGACTGAGACAATAGACTTAGGTCGAAAGACGCTGTCTAGAGTCAGAGAGGTCGGATCGGTCCTTTATCTCAATAAACAGAATGCCTCTTGAGAGGTATTGTCTGAGTTAAAGCAGATAAGAGGTTTGCAAGTTAAGAACTAGCTAAAGTACATCCTAGTTTTCTACTGGTTCTTATACTACCTATTGGAGTCATACTAACGAGTCATCATGAGTCCGTATGAGTCAAGCATAAAGGAAACGAAAAAGGACAAGTCGAGGCGAGTCACTAATAGTACACAATGAGTCAAAGATAAAAGAAAAGGTGAACGCAGCCATACACGTGAGTAGGTCATGTGGTAGAGGAGTGTGATAGTCCAGTTAAGAGGTGAAAATCGTAACATTACCCCCTTCTTATCTAAGTTTTCCCTGAAAACTTCCTAATGTCCGTAAGGTTCGCCTGTGATATTGCCTTCCGCATCTTCGTCCCAATGATCCTCCCGGTCGGCGGTGTCATAAAATTCGTTACGTCGTTCTTCTTCTAAGATTCGGGGATGCTTCAAGCAGTCTCGAGGGAAGTGTCCGGTCTTGTTACACCAGCTACATTCTCGTTGGAGGCAATCCTGGGCGAAGTGACCGTGTGCGTTGCAGTAATAACATTTGCCGTTGTTGGGGTAGGGGTGTTTTCGGACCACGTTCTTGCCCTTGTCGGTAGATTTGTAGGCCTCGGTCTGAGAGGGTAAGGATCCGGCAGAGTGAGTACGTCGAGTAGAGGAAGGAATGGGGGTCGAAGTAGTGGGGGTTGTGACCTGCTTCTTTTGATTTTGTTGGAGGGCGATGTTGATTTCGGCAAGTCGTCGCTGTTGGGAGTGTTCCTTCTTGGCGGGGTTAGCGTTTTGTCCGGCGGATTTAAGCTTGTAGGCGAGGGTTGGGGTAATAAGCTTCTGCATCTCCTGGTAGATGGTGTCGGTAACTTTGGGGTCGAGGGGAATGGCGTTTGGAGGTGTCGATCGTCGGTTATCCGTATAGGGAGTGTAGCGTGTCTGGGTGGATTTGGCGGAATTGGGAGGGGACGATGTGCGCAAGGCGTCTCTAGTAAGTGGTGGAGGAGTCGAAGGTGCTGAAACGAATGGTTGAGACGTGACTGGGGATATGGGTGGCTGTTTTGATACCTGTTGACGTAATTCGATCACCCGGTTGAACTTTTGCATACGAGTCCGTTTGTTGATGTCTTCTAGAGTTTTCCAGGCCAGGGCTTTATTTCGGTCTGCAGTCTTCTGAAGTCGAGCAATGGTGGCTCTAACATCAGCGTCGTTCAGAGCCAATGATTCGATTAGGATAAGGTCCTTGCGCATAGGGTTTTCCCATCGGTCGTTGGTGGCTTTAAGTAGGGTTTGAACGAAGGCGGGATCCTGGAACCAGGCGAAGGCTTCTCCGGGTTTGATGGCGATATCTTTGGTGCCTTCTATGTTCTGAGCCCAATGATGAGCGTCGGGGGACATGTCGTCGTCGATGTAGACAAATTCAGAGGTGGTTTTGGAAACCATATTGATGTGAGGTGGGATTGAGATTGGTAGAATGGGAATTATGAAGTTGGGGTGTTGATAAATCAGTAAGAATGGGTCGAGGTTAAGTAGTTGATGGATGTATGTCGCAGTTTGTGTTTCTTTTTGTATGCTGACAGTATTTCGTCAGCACCTTTGATGTATGACTCCGGTTCCCATGAGTCATCTCCGGATGAGTAGTTTTTCCATTTAATGAGATAGTGATATCCTCGACCGACTTTGTGATGATTCAGAATGGCTGCGACTTCGTATTGTTCTTCTCCATCGATAAGGTCAGGAGGTGGATTGGAAAAGCTTGGCCCGTGGACGTTGGTCTGTCTGAAGGGCGATAAGAGGGTGGCATGGAACACGTTGTGAATCTTCCAACGTTTCGGAATGTCCAGCTGATAGGTCAGGGGTCCTAAGACTTCTTTAATCTTGAAGGGTCCTTCTCGTTTTGGTGCGAATTTCTTCGGATAAGTTGTTTTCAGATTACGAGCATCCAACCAAACTTTATCTCCTTTCTTGAATGGTTTAGCGTCTCGCTTAAATCGTTCAAGCATCCGGATTCTAGCCAACTCGTGGGCTGCTAGAGCCTCCTGTTGGGCACGTTTCAGAGCATCGAGTCGAGCCTTGATGGTCGGATATTTAGTGGAGTTGAACGTCAGAGGGATGGCTCGAGGTGTGATTCCATACATGAGTTCGAATGGAGTGTGCGTGCGATCTGCGTGTCAGCGATTGTTGTGGGTGAATTCAAGAGTAGGGAGGGTAGATGCCCATGTGTCCGGATGTAGTGAGCAATAAATGGATACGTAGGCCTTGATTTCTTGGTTGACTCGTTCAGTGGCTCCATCAGATTGGGGATGATACGCGGTGGATAGAGATGATTTGATTTCGAGGAGTTTAAGGAGTTCTCAGAATGCCTTTGCTGCAAATTGGGGTCCTCAATCAGAAATGAATTTATCCGGGAGTCCAAATCTCGAATAGAGTCGGTCTAGCAGCATGTTGGCTGTCTTTGCTGCTGTCTGGGTCTTGTTTGTTGGGAATAAAATTACCCCCTTCGTAAGCCCATGATCTACCACGATCATGACTGAATCATAGCCTTCAGAGATGGGTAAGTCTGTGATGAGATCCATAGAACAGTTGGCGAATGGTTGGTCAGATTCTGGGCCGGGGATTGGCATTAGAGCAGGTTTTGTCGGGCTTCAGTTGATTTTGAATTGTTGGCAGGTGGCGCAACCTTTCACATAGTTCTTGACAAAAGTCCTCATGCCTGGCCACCAATAGAATCTGGCCATGTCGATGTATGTCGCCAGTTCTCCGGGATGCCCAGCAGTGATCGGGTAGTGAAATTGTTTCACTATTTGTCGTTGAAGATTGTCGTCTTTGGGAATATACTGTCGTCCCTGATAGAATAGCATGGGTTTCCCGTTTAGATCTTCGGTGGTCCAATCTGAGAGGTCGTCGGTTAATTCTGTTGGCCCGTCCTCCAGCAGTAGTTTTAGAGCTTCGGCAGCATTGGTGTCTAGTGTCTTTGAATTGGCGATTTGTTGTTGGAGTTCCGTGTCAATGAGGTTGACAAATAGACTATCTGGTAGCATGGTTACGTCTTCGTTATCGGTGTCTCCATCGGGTATGTGATCTGGTCGGCGAGAGAGAGCATCTGATTGATACATTTTTGACCCAGGAACGTGAACCAGTTCGAGATCGAATTTGGAAATGAACAGATGCCAACGGGCTTGTCGACGGTTGAGCTTCTGTGGGGATCTCCAGTATGTCAAATTTTTGTGATCAGACAGAGCTATAGTCGAGTGTGGTGATCCGTGGATGTAATGGCGCCATTCGGTGAGAGCGCGGACAAGTGCCAGAAGTTCACGATCGTAGATTTCCTAGTTTCGTTCAGCCAGGGAGAAGGTTTTCGAAATAAAAGCGCATGGGTGACGATCTCCGTTTCCGTCCATTTGAGTAAGTAGAGCTCCAGTTGTGTGTTTCAAGGCGTCTGATTCGATTTGGAAAGGTCTCGTTGGATCGGGGATCATAAGAACAGGTTCTTCTGTGAATCGTGTTTTCATGGATTGGAAAGCATGTCGTTGGAGTTCTCCCCAGGTAAATGGGACGCCCTTCTGTAGTAGGATATATAGGGCATGAGCGAGTTCGGCGAATCGAGCGATAAATTTCCGATAGAAGTTTCCAAAACCTAGGAAAGCCCGTAGTTCTTTTACGTTGGTGGGTTCTGGCCAGTCCGCAATACCTTGGACTTTAGCTGGGTCCATCGAGACCTTGTTGTGTTTGATGATCATTCCGAGAAAAGGGACCTTGGTTTGAGCAAAAACACATTTTTCTGCCTTGAAAAATAGGTCATTCTTAGCAATGATGTTGAAAAGTTCGAGCGTCGCCTCATGTAGTTTTTCTAGGGTGTCAGCGTAGATCATAATGTCGTCCATGTATACGATGCAGTAGCCTTTCTTCTTCATGTCGCCAAGAATGTCGTCCATCATCGCTTGGAAAGTGGCTGGAGAGTTGCACATGCCGAAAAACATGATGGTTGGTTCGAAAAGTCCTCGATTGGTGATGAACACCGCTTTCCATTCGTCCCCCTTCCTGATTCGGATGTTGTTGTATCCCAAGCGAATGTCGAATTTAGAGAAATACTTAGTGCCCCGAAGTTGATCCATAAGTTCCGGAATATTAGGAAGTGGGTACGCATTTTTGACTGTTTTCTCGTTCAAATATCGATAGTCTTGACAAGGTCGGAAACTTCCATCTTTCTTGCTGATGAAGAAGAAAGGTGATGCCATGGGAGATTGGGATGGAACAATGTAGCCCTTCTCCAGATTCTCGTCGATGAACTTGTCCAGTTCTTTCTGTTCGATGGGTGAGAGATTATACTTCTTGAAGACCTTTGGTTCGAAATCTGCCTTTATCTCGATCTTGTGATCCCAAGATCGAGGTTCGGGGAATTGTTCCGAAGATTTCTTGTCGAAAAGATGGAGATAAGAGTGGTATTCTTTCGGGACTAGTTCTTCCAGGGGTATGATGGTCTTCTTTTCCTGTTGGGCAATGGAAGTTGCTGTGGTTGCTTTTGCGTTTATCGAGATTTCGGAAGGAGCTTCAGGATCGGAAATGAAAGAAATTAGGAGAGATTTGTTGTCTTCTTCTTCTTCTGAGGGTTCGTCCGAAAGAGTTTGTTCTGAGTTCCATCTACGTTAAACACGATCAAGGGATCCTCGAGTTTCTCCAGTGGTAGTCGATGTTTTCAAGCGAAATTCTGGTCCATAAAAGTTCCTCCAGCTCCCGAGTCGATAAGAGCCTTAGTTTCAACGATTTTTCCATCACACGAGATTCGAATAGGAAGATGCATGGTTTTATTCGAAATCTCGGCTAATGTTACAGAGTAGATGGAAAGCATGGGAGATGCATGAGTTTCTGGTGTTCAGGGGACATCACGTCGATATCCATGGCGTTTGGGTCCTTCGTACGAGAGGAGTTCTGGTAGGTTCGATTCTGTCCATTGTTCTGGTTGAATCTCAGGTTTTGTCCCAGGGTGGTCATGTGTCGTCGCCAGTTGTTATCAAAGAGAATGGCTTTGTCGCACCATTCTTCGATCGTTTCAGGGATCCGTTCCATTGACATGATTCATTCAACCAGTTTCGGTTTAAGGGATTTCTGGTAGAGGTCGATGAGAACTCGATGATTGGGATTGTTTGCTGAGGATATTCCTGCTTTTCCAACTAAGAGTCGGAAGGTTGTAGTATGTTCTTCAGCAGTCTTGTTTCCTTGTCGGAGTTGTCCTAAGTTGTTCATGGCTTCGTTGACTTGGTCAACATCTTTGAACGCGTTTTTGAAAAGTTGTAGAAACTCTTCATATATGGGGAAGTCGATTTCGTCTCCGTCCATCGCTGATTTAATGAACTGTTCTTTCCACATAGCGGGTTCTCCGGAATCCAGTAAAGAGAGCATAAAAGCAATCTTTTTGTCGTCGTCATTGTAGACGTTTCGGTTGATCTTCAAATAGACGGCGCAATCCTGGATAAATCGGTTGAGATTCGAGTGATTGCCATTAAAAGGTTTTGGCAAATTAATGCGCAGTTCCTTCGCTTCTTGGGGTCGGGGTTTGGTGTATGCAATGGTTGGATTGTCCATGGGTTTGTCTTGTGGTTGATGTGTTTGTGTTCCTGCCAGGTGAGACATAGAGATGTTTTGGGGTAATTCGTATCCTAGGATTGTAGAGTCTGGGGATTCAGTGGTGGTTCGAGATGGCAGTTCGGTTTCGATCAAAATTTCTGGTTCAGGAGTTTCGGGTTCGGGGATTGGTTCTGGCTTTGGTGTTGGTGGAACGTATAACGAGTTCTGAGTTCTTCGGTGTGATCCGTAGTTCGAAGGTACGTAATTAGCCGCCTTGGTGTAGCGGGTAAAAGCATTCGGAGTATTCGGATAGGCGTTCGGTAGGGCTGATGGTCCTACTTGTAATGAGACTTCTTTTCGTCTGGCTAGAGATCCTTTTCAATTGGTGGTGGACCAGTTTCTTTCGGGTGGATAATCTTCTTCGGTTTCTTCAACGGGGTGTGCCCAAGATGCGAGTTCGGTGGTAAAGGTTTGTCGGGGAAGAGATGTTAAGGAGGATAGTTTGAACTCGGTGATTTGTTGGACAGTTTTGGGGTCGTGTTCGATCTGTAGTCTTTGTCGGGGAGGGTCTAGTCTCCAAGGATCCGTTTCGATAGATGTGGCGTCACTTGTGGGGACAAGTGACGAAGGTTCTGAGTAGCTAGTTCTTTTGTAACGACCGAGACAATAGACTTAGGTTGAAAGACGCTGTCTAGAGTCAGAGAGGTCGGATCTGTCCTTTATCTCAATAAACAGAATGCCTCTTGTGAGGTATTGTCTGAGTTAAAGCAGATAAGAGGTTTGCAAGTTAAGAACTAGCTAAGGTACATCCTAGTTCTCTACTGGTTCTTATACTACGTATTAGAGTCATATCAACGAGTCATTGTGAGTCCATATGAGTCAAGCATAAAGGGAACGAAAAAGAGACGAGTCGAGGTGAGTCAGTAATGGTACACAATGAGTCAACGATAAAAGAAATGGTGAGCGCAGCCGTACACGTGAGTAGGTCACGTGGTAGAGGAGAGTGATAGTCCAAATGAAAGGTGAAAATCGTAACATGCACCGTTACCAATAAAACCATTGCTGAGGGTCTGGTTTCGTACACTGTCAAGCAAGCAGCCATTCAGCGTCAGTTGTGCGCATCATTTCAAGCCCTTTACAAGCTGCCTCTGCACCAGATGGAGATGGCGACTCAGGTTGACGAGGGAAGGAGTAGGGGGGTTGACGACGAAGATGAGGATTCAGAGGAAGAAGGTGGTGAACAGGGTAGTGATGATGATGATGGACTAGATGTTTGAACGATGCCACCGCATTCAGCACTGCCAACGATGACAAGTACCACCAGTGACAACGAGCAGAATCACCAATGACCAGCACTGGCAATGACAAGCAGCAACGAGCACATCAAGCAGCTACGAGGATCGGCAATGAGCAGCAACGATGAGCAGCACCGAGCGGCAACAACAAGAGGCAACAACAAGCAGCACCAAGCAGCTACGAGTGGCAGTGACAAGCAGCACCAAGTGGCAACAACGAGCGGAACTAAGCAGCAACGACAAGTGGAACCCAGCAGCACCAACAAGCAGCACCAAGTGGCAACAACGAGCGGCAACGACAAGCACCAACGAGCAGCAACGGCGAGCAGCAATGAGCAGCACCGACACAGCACTGAGCGGCAACGACGAGCGGAGCCCAGCAGCAACAACAAGCGGTACCGAGCAGCAACGACGAGCGCCAATGACAATGAGCAGCAATGAGCGGCACCAACGACAAGAGTAGGTGCCATTTATATCAAATAAAACCCAACCTATCAAGCTAGTACTTATCATAATACCAGATGCTTTTATAATATCCCTTTCAATGGCTATTTCATTAAAGTCTGGATATCATTTCATT
>Ga0247741_1000316_pt1 | contig 29429 bp, 25 predicted proteins | sample UWRJL213509R2_FD_180945 | JGI IMG/M metagenome (GOLD analysis project Ga0247741, IMG submission 180945) | Plant litter microbial communities from Arlington Agricultural Research Station in Wisconsin, United States - UWRJ-L213-509R-2 | ecosystem: Environmental > Terrestrial > Plant litter >... | reverse complement strand
TTCTATTCAGTTTTCAGACTCTAGTGAGGAAGAAGAAGAGGAGGAGGAGATAGAGGAGGTGGAGGAGGAGATAGAGGAAGAGGTAGAGGTGGAGGAGGTATATGAGGAAGATGCAATGGATGTTGAGGATATAGAGAATAGTGGAGATGAGAGTGGAAGCAACAGAAGTGAGGATAGGATGAGCAGCAGTGATGGAAATGATGATACTAGTAGCAATGAAATGAGCACTGATTAAATAGAATTTTATTCATAAACTTCTCTAGAATTGACTGAAGTGCACTGAAGTACACTGAAGTACGCTGAACTTCACTGAACTTCACTGAACTTCACTGAACTTCACTGAACTTCACTGAAGTGTGCTGAACTTCACTGAAGTACGCTGAAGTATGCTGAAGTTCACTGAAGTACACTGAACTTTAGTGAGCATAAATGATTAGAATTTGGAGTAAGACTATGTACCAAGTAGAGATTTAGTGGTTGACTTCACTGAAGTCCACTGAAGTCCACTGAAGTTCACTGAAGTTCACTGAAGTCAGACTGAAGTTCACTGAAGTCAGACTGAAGTTCACTGAAGTCAGACTGAAGTCCGTGGGCCAGAGGAAAGTATAGCAAATTTTGTACATCACCGTAACGTCAAATGAGACAGTGAATGGTCTTTCGGGACACCATCTACAAGGCCGTGTGGTTTGTAAATAAGGTCGTTTGTGACCGATTCACAAATATACAACTTTATCCTTCTGAAAACTGGAGGGAAACACGTAGGTGCCATCTGCAAGGCGCATAGTTTATGGATGAGATCATTTGCGACCGATTCACAAATATACAACTTTATACTTCTAAAAACTGAAGGGAGTAATGTAGGTGCCATCGGCGACGTAGTTTATCGACCGATTCATAAATGTAGGTGTCGTCTACAAAACCATGTGGTTTATAGATAGAGCCATTTGCAACTGATTCACAAGTCGACAAATTTGTGCTTGTGCATCCTGGGCACCAATTCATAAATCAACCGACGATGATGCATAAATGAGACAATTAATGTACTAGGGCACTATTTACAAGACCATGTACTTTGTAGATAGCCTAATGGCACCTGATCCATAAGACGACAGATTATTCATCTGTTCCATGTTTGAACCGAAGTACAAATGTGAATGGGAGGCCGTCCGAGTCGCAGGAGCGGCACCATTCACAAAACCCACTAGTTTGTGAATAGGTTCAATCGCAACTGATTCACAAGACTACTTATTTTTGAATCCGGGCTCTAAAGGGTCGATGGACAAATATGAAAGATTGTTGATTATGAGAACTTGAAGCTATGGGTAGGGAGCTAGGCCTTGCTGTTAATGAGAATCATTGATCAGGACTTTGCACTAATTACCAGGGTTTATAGATCAGGCTGCCAAACTCTGGTGGGTGGGAATGTCGCCAGAACGGAGTCAGTGGTCAAGTCATTGTATTTTGGAGGACCGAGGTGGAGATGAGGACTCACAGTGACTCCATGTTGGGTATGTTGGGATTCCCTATTTTTGACCTTCACCTTTGGGGTGAATGTATGCTTATGCTTATATTGACGTTCAGCTCTACAGAATATATTGTGGTATACCCAATCCATCTGTCGCAAAAAGCTTTCAAAACTTTCGACTCCACCCTCATTAGTCTCTTGTCACATGAGAAGTGGGTAAATCGACATCCTCACTTAGAGCAGTGGTACCTAACAATATATGTCCCTTTTGGGACATGCTTCATCGGGGACATGTTTAATCAGGGTCATGCTTCCTCGAGCTTCATCAAGGAAGGTTGATTCCAAGCTGGGGTCAAGTACAATACCAATACTCAACCAGATTCGGCAATCTCGTCGACATTGTGTACGTCAATTATATAGAAAAAGATAGATATTTCTCTGTAACAAGAGTGCTGAGCTCTTCTGTCGTATGTCAGCTAGATAATTTGTAACGCGTTACTGGCCGACTCCATGTACGTCTTTGCACGCTTTGAATCCTGTCTCTAGTAGTAGTATTACAATCTCGTATAATGAGCTATATCTCAGATTGCCATAGCACATTCAAATGTGGAACTTGCTGAAACATTTTCCTCGAGTGGTGAAGCACTGGGTCGTAGCGCAGGTGTCTAAATTACATAAATGTTCATCATCGTAGCAAGTGTTAGAGTGCCTAGCAACGTGCAAAAACACACTCGAATTGTGAGGTACTAATACCATACAACGACCACGTAAATTTAGGATTGGTGAAAGCCAGAAAATAATTAAATGGTTATAATACGGAGGACATCAACACCAGATGGTAGATTTACCGAAGGAATACAACGAAAAAAGAGATGAATCTAACATAAATTATTGCGATATATGTACTCTTCAACGTCTGATGGCTCCGCGTAGCGCTGAAAAAAAAATTTGAGGTCATTGAATGCGATTTGGCATGAGTGCTGTATAGATTAAACAATGCATATGTACCTTGTAGTAATCGAGAACGGCGTCTCGAGCGGGTTGAATGATGTGATCATTCCACCCATCCAATGTCCACTCTGCATGAAAATAACACTGCCACTCCCATGACCTGGCACGACACTCCAGAGGGAAAATCCCTCTCAAGAGGTTTTCAAACTTGCCTGCCAGAGGGAGCGTGTGGGTGATACAAAGCAGTACAGAGAGGATCTTAGAGTGGGTCTGCTTTCCCAAGTCCTCGGCTTTGTTAAGCTCGTCAGCACTCCGACAGAGGCTAAAATAAAACCATGTATCAGTGGCGAAAAGTAAAATGGTCTGATATCAAAGTTTACCTTCCATACAGATAAAAGCGCATAGAATACCAGGCAACCACCGCATAATGTTGCTCCGTTAAATCCAATCTCCATCTTTCAGGATGCATAGTGATAATTCCCTGTATAACATCGCGGATTTTCTGTTTAATGTGACCTACAACATTGAAAGAAAACACCGAGGCAGGATTTGACGCCTCAAGTCGAAGAACATGAGAATAATGCGCCTCATAGACTAGCAAAGTCAACTCTTCGTCTGGGTAAGGTTGTTGGAAAGCCTGAAAGCAAACGGTTGAACAGTTAGAGATAAGGTGAGGGAACTGGAATTGGTTCTGAAGGTGATGGAATTAGTTGATCGTTATTTGCTACAGTCCATATGATCCACAACTTACTTGGTTACTATGCAGCATTTCAATTATTTCGGATAACAAAAACCAGAAATTATAAGTCATCTTGTGTGTTTCATAGGCTCTGTAGAGAGTTTGAAATGGTTGGATCAATTCTTCATAAAGTCGAGGAGTGCAGAGAAGGCCAGTAGAAATGCACTTCTTAATGAGGCTGGTGTAACGCCAGCAGTCTAGAATAGAACATGTTGCAGATTAGCCCTCAAAGAATGAACCTCCAAAAGATATGAGTATTATACCATGTTTATCAAGGTCATTGTGGCGGAGATGCTGCATTCCATAAGCAGCACAGTCACCCAGGATGGAATCTTGACGGAGGTAGAACTGATTGGATCGAGAAGGATCAAGCAGAAAATCTGACAGTGAGGCGTGCAAAATAACTATGCGTTCGATGCTTGCAGTGCAGCCAATGATGGACGCAAGCTGGCTTAGACAAGCTTTTGTTTCGCCAAGTTCCCATCGGAAAAAATTGTCCATTTTGTATGTCGTGTCTATGCAACTCCGATTTCCCGACCCCGACTCGGAGAGTTTTGGGTTGAGAATCAGCAAAACTCCAAGAACCTGCCTGGTCGGCTCTATGTCCTCGACATTGGAGAGTACATGATGATAAAGCGAGTTCAGCTCCGCGTATGGCATATCCTTCTCACCCTTGGGAGGCCGCAGGCTGCGAATGACATCCAGACGATGATGTGGCAGCTTGTGAGCATCTCCTCCGATGTACTTGACTGTTGTCGATGCAAAGATAAACTGGCCCGACGATTTCCATGTGAGCTCACGAAGGACATCAGCAGAAGCCCAGGAAGACGGAAGGTAGGAGGCAAGGGGATGTTCACGTCTGATCTTGTCGAACGAGTCTTCCAGAAATCGATAGATGTCCTCTGCGGCGGAATATTTGTCGGAGAGAGCAAGTCGTGAAAAATGATGTTGCAGAGAGGAAGAATTAAAGGTGGACTGAAGATACACTTCCGGACGGCTGGCAATGAGAATTCGAATGCGGAGTGGAGAGTGACAGAATGCGGCCACGAGCGACTTCACCACCTCAGACTGTGTATCTCTGCCTTGACACTCGTCTAGGCCGTCGATAATGATAACAAATGGTGAGTCTTTGAAGTCAAACCCAGTCGCATGGAGGCGCTGAAGAGGTTCGATGATGAGCTTCGCTAGCTGAACGTCCACGGATTGGTAGAAAACCATGGGGTCGGCGTCAACAGTGGCTTGAATATGCGGGCATGAGGCTGGAATTGTACGAGCGATTTGATAAGCAATGGTGGTGATCAATCGGGTAATATTGTTGCGCTCCGCCGCCGTCTTCCAAAAAAAGAAGGTGGCCAGAAGCCATCCATGCTGCTCGCATATTTCAGCGAGTGAATGCGCGATAGCTGACTTTCCCGCTCCAGCGGCACCATAGAGCCATAGAATCAAGGCGTCAAAGTCGATATTCCCCAGTAGCCAGCCGATAATCCTGTTGATTACTGCGATGCGAGTGTTGGGGTGGCATTTAGGCGCATCGAGTTGCTGTCGCTCCAGGGAGTTGTAGACGGCGCCCGTTGCGGACTTCTCAACAAGAATGTTGAGTCCTGGATTGATCAATTCCCGTTAACTCAAAAAATACAGTGTGCATAAGCTTGTTATGTACCTGTACTACGAGCTTGTACCTGGGTAATACTCGTTTGGAATTGACTATTCGTGATGTTGGTATTCTGAGCACCATGAAAAAATGATGCTAAAAGGAAGAAGAATCAGTATAATGTAAGACGTAATGAGGTCTTGCGCACCTAGCAGTCCATCTCTGTGGCGTGGCCTATGAGCAACTTGATTCTTCCTGGTGGATTTTCTTCTACTGGATTCAGCACTGGGACTCGGAGGCATCATGATCTTGACCGAAGAAGGTGCGTTGGGAGTTACTAACTGCGATTCAGAACGGGATTACAATGGATGAGGTGAAGGAAGTGGATGAACAAGATTAAGCATTGGACTGACTTAAGAGTCCCTGCGTTGGGCATAGGCGATGCTCAAAGTACCGCCTACGATACACCTAGCCTCGAGGCGCCCTCGAGGATCGGCAGGTGACAGGCTGGCCGGGCGGCCGGGAGGCGGCTTGGCACACTTCCCAACGCCCGGGCCTCTCATTCGGAGTCATTGAGTCTCAAAAGCATTTATCAGCCTCACTCACAGCTAGTCTATAGGTAATCCAAAGCGTCGACATTCCACCTCTCAACATCATTCTGCCCTTGCCTCAAGCTCCAACTTGTGAGATCGTGGAAGAACGCGTCAGCTCTGGATCTGTGTCGTTCGACTAATACTCGGCACTGTACTATTCCAAAGAAGACTCTTTCAAGCGCCGTTGAGGATGGGGTTGGAGTTCTGCAGAACTGAGGCTCAGATATGCAGTCTGTCTTGTCATCTCATTCTCGTATATCGTCGCTGATCAAGTCCTTAGATAATAGTCCACCCAACTTGACCATCTCGAAACGTATTTGCGTACTCTATCAGGGCAGTGTCTGGCCAAAGAAATCGTCCGAATTTTTAACTCGTTCCACCCATTCAATTGCCCAGTGCACCATGCCATCGCGCCAGCTCGTTTTTTCCCCTGGATCCTCTTGACCTGGCTCCCTGCTCGCTCCCTTTCATATTCCTCTCTTTTGAGCTTGGTCACAAACATCTGAATCTCCAGAGGAACATGTGTAGGCATTGGGTCCAGTGCCCTGCCTTTTCACCGCAACGAATTATCGTTATGATTTTACGCGAAATCAATGGGAAGGACTCTGGAGGGGGCGCTGGTGAAGGTGCTACATGTATCAAGAAATTACCTTCAAATCGTTTTCCTATCTCCCAGCCGCGGCGTATGCATAGCTATAGGCTAAGAACCATCTTCTACTGTGGTACCCCACCCTCCTTCCTTCTCGTATATCGAACTCGACCTCACATCCGGTCTGAGCAGCCTGTGGACGTCGGTACTGTGATTGTCAGCTGCACCAGTGCTCACCATTACCAACTCGTCCTCGACCTATTCCTCATAAAATTATCTTGACCTGGCTGCTCGCACGCCCACAACTACTTATATCATTCACACCTCACTGGTGCGATCCTCTTTTACAAACCCTACTCTTCGATGCTTTGAATTCTGGTAATAAAAGGAAATTACTCTGACTCCCTGCTCCCCTGTTAGCTTGTTCGCGGAAACATGATGATCCAGATGCAACGCGCATATATTTCGACCCCACGACCCAATCCGTTAGCTCACAAATTGCCATGGACTATGGCTTTGTGCGAAATCGGGTCAGGTGAACTCTGGAGGAGGTGCAGGTCCATGTGCCGTTTATGGAAATGATGCAAATCTCCGTCAAATAGGCCACCAGCGATTAACCATCTGGCGTGGTATGTCCTTCTCCTTCTCTACTCTCGTACATCTCAATCACTGCTAGCAGCACATGGACATCACTACAATAAGCTGTGCCGAGTTACGCTGAATTATGAGCGATCATACCGCCAGCTCTAACACATTCGTTGAACCCGCTGCGAATGTCTTAAGGTCAATACCGTTGAATTTTTCCAGGCCAACGACGAGCATTCAATAATATCCGAGGCTACCGTTTTCTCGCTGGCTTTCTAATTACTGATTCTTCCTTGTCTTCCACTGTTTCTCCCATCTGTGTCTAAGAACTCAACCTTTTTTCTGAGGCTTCTTCTTGATTTTGGTCGTCCCAGTACCCACCCACCAGCTTCAACTGGCTCAATGCATCTAGCGCTTATTTGTGGTATTCATCGCCACAAGCGACGTGGGACCTCTTCATATAGATCACTATGGATGGGTACCGATGAATCTTCATGGGACCTGTGCAACTCTCTCTTTCTCTTTATTTGATTTTGGCTCTTTGTCTTACAGTCTTAGTGAAGCCTTCTTATTTTTTTGGATCGTTTATGCCAAACCTTACATTTCACGTCGCAGGTCACTTTCAAGATTTAAGTTTTCAACTTTCGACATTTCTTTGATGCACGACTCTCAACGATTTGTATTTCTCGTTCTCGCATTCGTCTATTCTTGATAATTATCCTTTGACTTCCAAGCTTCCAACGTCGAATTTGGCTCTGGAATGCCAACGAGAGTCTGTTGAGTACCCAAGTCGAATAGCTCTAAGCGGGCAAAATCTCAAGCGCTCGAGGCTCGTGCGCACCCTCTTCTCTCTTTCTCTCGTCCTGAATCCGAATACTATATTGCGGACTGCGTCGATAATTCAAGTTCCTAGGTTTTATATGTCAGTATTACGAGCAGCACTCTAGAGAGAGTTCAGATCAGACCGTTGAGTGGCTAGGGTATCAAAATAACAAGTGTCTCCAGTGTAAAATTTCAATATTACGACCGAGATCTTCCCTGACACAGTCACGATCCATAAATTTCATAACTCTCTAAACAATCTGTAAGCGAACGTCGAAGATAAGTCATGAAACTGAATTGATTGGGCAAAAAATCCAAGCGGGACGCCACAAATGGGAACTGGTAGCGTCTAGATCAAATGGATTAGCAACACGCTTCATAATCGCGCCCCATCCATGAAGTATTCACGAGCTTGTGTACACAATTTAAAGGTTAACAGCACTGCGGACAGACTGCGGAAGTTGACGTGAGGGAACGTTAACAGAAAGCTACTCCAATTATCGGTAATGAACTCAATAGCTGTCAAAAGAGGAATTTACCTTGGTAGGTTCCTTATACATACGTATCCCCAGACAGACCGCGTACACGATTTAAGGATGAGCCAAGTTCTCGAAAGTTAGAATACTATTGACACACCTCACGTTGGCCTCAAGTTAAAACTTTGATCATGTCGCATACCAGGTGAGAACTTGTTGGAGTTGGCCATCGTGCATTGAGCACTCCTACTTGCTCTCATCCGCCGTCACTGATTTATCCCCTTGAGTTACGGCCGACATACATATACTCCAGCCCATACTATGGGCCTAAAAAGGTAAACCGACTACCACGGGAGGAAGGTGGCAAGTTGCGATCAGATGATCTATCAGCTTACTAAAAAAGACAATACCTGAGAACGAGGCCGCTTACTTGGGATCACGCCTAGTTATACAGGCTTGAGAACGTAAATTTCCAAACAAGAAAGCAGCCTACATGTGCTGCGGATAGACTGCGCAAGTTGACATTCGGTGGGTTCTTTTGAACTAGCAACAAGTAGTACTAAATTCTGAAACGGAACTATAACAAAAGGGGAGATGTCCTTAATGAGAGGGCCAGAACCACGACCGACAGGCAGGTGAGTAGAGGTTTAAAAGCAAGCAAGTAAACTGAACGAGGACCTCATCGATATCGACCAATCGCTTCATCGACACATTTCTAAGGTGAATATTTTTAGGGTTTCTTCTTGATATTCGCTGAGACCATCCATTTCACTAGCACATAACAACGAATAACCAACAACCATGACCTCGCAATCGCAAACCCTGAAATTCGGCCTCTTGATGTTCCCCCAGTTCCAATGGCTCGACGCAGCAGAATCCGTCGACCTCATCAACAACCACTCGCAAGCCATGCTCAAGCTCCTCCAGTCTCCAGAGACTCTCGTCGCCAAGGCCCCGATTATACACTGGTCATACATCTCACACGACCTCTCTCCTACAAACCCTACCTCGGGTCCGCCGCACATACCTACCGAAACCTACAAGACCTGCGCCCAGCTGGACTACCTCATCGTCCCAGGCCCAGATCCACACCAACCGCTCCCAGAAGGATGTGCAGAGTTTTTGAGGGCACAGTTCGACGGCTTGAAGGCCTTGCTCACCATTTGCACCGGCTCGCTTGCGATCGCGCCGACCGGTCTCTTGGATGGGTTGCATGTTTGCAGCGCCAAATTCGCGTTGCGTACGATGGCACAAGAGGGCCTTTTGAATAGGAAGGTGAAGTGGGTCGGTGATCGCAGGTGGATCGTCGACGGGAAGGTATGGAGCTCAGCGGCTATCACAGCTGGTATGGACCTTGCTTCCGAATTTGCGAGAGTGAACTTTGATGAGGAGGTGGTGAACTTGACGAAGCAAGTGATGGAGTATGAAGGGCAGAAGGCGCAGCCAGACAAGTGGGCGTCGATCTTGGATGGCGTCGATTTAAACTAGAATAAATAGTTCGAAGTGGCACGCAAAAAGCGAAGTCGAAGATGAAGAAGAAGAATCTAGTGATATAGTAAAGTTGAATTCGAATCCAAATGTATAGCTTTCGAGAATTAGCTGTTGGAATGATTGAATTGTTTGTCCTCTTTGCTTCCATTCGAAATCAGGACATTCGCGTTAAATCTTCCGCTAAAGCTCGCAATCACTTTATGGACGACAAATTATCCAGTACACCGCTGTGCTGTTGTGAAAAGTTCCCGGAACCGCTGGCTATAGTTAGGACCCGCTTGTCCCCGCCATTGGTCGTTCCTCAGTACGTCGAGGACTTCTTGAACGTTCGAAATATTCTATTCCTTTCCTCACAAGCTTAAACCTCGCGCTCTATAATTTATCTGACGTCACGGATATCACCTTACCACACAAAAATCGTGCGTGTCGCTCCGCTTCAGCGTTAGTGGTTGCTAGACATTGAATGTTAAGATACGCGATTCAAATTACGAAGGAATGAGAGCCGACCCATGTTCCCCATAGCCTCATGGCTCGCGGCTCACGGCTCTCCCAGCCCATCAGATGTTCTCGAGTCGACAGTAGTATGGGCAAAAGATATTGAAACTGCCTTTACTTTATATGCTCAGATATGCTCAAATCCGTGTCAAACGGACGTTGTCTAATTCAGACTGTGAAATAGTCCAAAATGTACCCGGAGAACGGTGATTTGATTTGGAGTAAAGGGGAGAACCATAGAATGGACGGATGAAATGAAGTGTTATACCAATTTTATGAGGGCTTCTTTAAGAAGCGCATTGCCCGCAAGGTGGGACGGCGACACTGCAAGAGACTCGCCGCCGATTTGGACACAATTGGCTACCCTAAATCGGATGTCCCTGAACTGTAACAGTCAACCGGCCCGAGCCGGAAGGCGGTTCAAGACTTTGCGTACCTATCATTCTTTCCTTCCAGCACCAACACTAATGCCAGCCTTCTCATACGTCCCCGGGGTCACTGACTTATGGCATCTACAGCGTCTCTTAGCTTGCCCCACATCCTGACCTCATCCCACTCTCCAGGTCACGAGATAGTTAGCGCATCAGCTCTGGATCTCCTCGGATTGCGTTTCTCAGTGCCGTATTCCAAAGATGGCTTACAACACTTTCAATCTGTAGATATCTGCAAGTTCTCCCCGGGTTCAGGCAGTTCATGATCGGGGTTGGATTTTCTGCAGCGCCGCTGTAACAGGTTCAGGTAAGCCTTTTCATCTCGGTTGAATGTCGTCGCTGATTCAACTACTTTGACCATAGGTCGCCCAACATGGCCATCACGACGTGTATGCGTCCTTTGCTAGCATCGTATCTGGTAAAGGCTATTGTCTGATTCTCAATTCGTTCCATCCAATCCATCGCGTCAACTCACCCTATATCCTCTCTGGCTCCTCCGCCAGCTCACATCTGCCTTTTTCGAACCCCACTTGTCCTGTCCTCCCTTCACAAGCCATAGCCCTAGTGTTCTTCCCTCTTGAGCTCGGTCACAATCCAGGGTTACACGCGTAAATTTCAACGTCGGTTCCAACGCTTTGACTCTCAACCACGATCAACAATCGTGTGGACTCTAGGGATTCACGCAAGCTGTGGAGTATGGGCGACACATATAGACGAATGATGGAAAAGGAATTGGTCCCCGTCCGGCATGATTTTGCGCTACAGCCCTCAATAATTTCGAATCATCGATGCGGCCTCAACTCATGTACATCTCCATTAGTCCCTTCCGCTATCTCATCACTTCCGTTCGTAGATTTTGAGAGGTCAATATAACTCACTTGCTCGATGTGCCAGTCCTTCTACCCTTGCCAATTCGCTTTGGACCATTCGACCTGTCATGAAGCTGGCCAACTGAAATCGGTCCCGTTCACCTCACTGTGATACGTCTGATGACTGCTGTACCTTTTCTCCTCTCGACCACATTACCACCTTTAATCGCAAGCTCGCCGTCCGAGTCTGTTTTCCGTCCATCGAAAACCTGGCGCTTCATGTGAATTGGCGACTCGATTTTGATACACCGCAAGAGAGTGACGATGGTCTTCTACTGGTCGAGCTCAATATGAGTATGTACAGATTTGAACCTCTACCTGCCCTCACGCGGTCATGCACCCAACATACCCGTTGCAAACAAACCTTTGAAACTTTAGACTCCACCCTCAATAGCCGTCTGTCTGTTCGATAGATATGTTAGTCTCGTCCTCGCATCTGGTTGAACTTCCAACCTTTCGGCAAGATACGTCCCAGATGCGTTTGATGTGAACATTTGGTATGAAGCTCTTAAATTTTCTGTACTAGTTGATACCAACTTTGGCGCGTTCTTGTGGTAATCGAGGAACTGGAAGCATTGTGTCTATGAGACATACCAAGTTATACAAAACTATGGCCAGGATGACGTGGTGTTGAAGCTTCAGGGAGCTTTCTTGACGGGGTAGAACATCTGCGTAATAAGCTGCGAGGTGGTCGGATTAACAATTCGCACCACTTGACTCTTGAATCCTGATATGAAGGATCCTGACGTCTTCCAGGGCGTTTTAGACTCAAACTTTAGTGACAGGCCGTCGTGTTAAGGCTCCGACCATATAAGTAACACAATGGTCGTTATTAGTGTGTGTGATGAAGAGAAATAGCACACATTGACATGGGGTATTCAGTACAGTTATTGGCCGGTAGTTCCTAATTTCGGTATGAGATTCCGTTGCCTACTTATCTGCTGTCAACTAGGGTCATTGAGCGCCAATTTTCTGGTAAATGAATGTGTTCTTGCGGCAAGTGTGTTGAAACGAACAAGTCTGAGACCCAAAAAGCACCTCGTGTGGTCAGCGGTTCATGTATCTTGTTGCGGCCAAGTGATTAGAGCAGTTTTTTCTAGCAGGATCAGACACCAGGACCTGAAACGAAGTAATTAAGTGACTGTGGTCCCTAAATAGTCTGAGTCCTCACTTTGAATTTTTCACGATTGCGGGATGCCGATCGGCACCAGGCGCCTAATTTACCAGCCCGATTTTTCCGGGTTCCCCAACTTATCCCCAAGGGGAAATTTCTGTGAACGCCGTTGGAATCTTCGGAAGTGAAAGCCCCCATGAGGCTTCCTCAAGGATTCAATGCAGCTATCATGGGAACTCCTCCTGTCCATCCTAGGCTCGTGCACTGGGATAATTAGAACGGCTACGGAGGAGAAAGAACTCTCCAACTCGTTCCTCTCCCTCTGCATCTTCTGCTCCTTACACAGGTACCATCAGCGATATCAATGAGTAGCAGGCTGGCGAACTACACTGGTCGAGAGGAGCTCCAGAATTTGATTCCGTTGGAGGTGACGGTGAAGACCAAGCGCCAGAAAAGGACGGAAATCGTGGAACAAGTTCCGCTCCCAGCCCACTGGCAGCCTATCTCCCCATCTGCACGTTTCAGCCGCCTACGAAATACTGTCTTCGTCACCATATGTTTAACAGCGTTTGGGGATACAAGTATGGACAATGTTTGGGCCATTATAAAGCTCGAAGGCAAAGGCGACGACAGTGGATGGGACGAAGGGATGCGTGAGGTGGTTGGTCGAATGGAGAAGGTGCTTGTAGTGGTACGGCTAAAGTCTGATTTGAAGAATTTTATCTGGCTGACAATCGTCGAGGCGGCCTTACTGTTAGCCACTTCCGCCGCCCTCATCACCACAGAAGTGCCAAGAGCAACCATCATGAATTACACACTCCGCACTCCTTACATTTGCCTCCTCAGTTCGGCCGGGCTACTTTTGGGGGGTATTAGCGTTGCTGCGGGTGCTGTGCAGGTAATCAGTAAAGCAAGGCCAGAGTGGGTAGAATGTGTAAGTATCAACAGCTATTCTTCACTCGTATATCATTTACTCACTGAAGCTCCTTTTGCAGACACTATTTTCCAACCGTGCCCGCGTGTACTGCATGCTTATCCTGGTTTCTTACCCATCCTTCTCCATTGTAGTTTCTACTTTTCTTCTACTTCTGGGTATGCAAACACATCCTTCACAGTAGCTGGGGTTACGTGCTAACACCCTTGTCAGGCCTTGTCTCTGCCGCTTGGAGCGCTGATGATCCCGTGATGCAAATCGCTGCTGCATTGCTGCTCACCCTGCCATTTTTACTGGCTGTTTTGTTCGGATTTTCGTGCACGGTTGAGGATGGAAGTCCATCTCGAGAGGGTTTAATCAATGGAAATAGAGGGGGAAAGGCCGTTTGAAATTCCTTCAACAATATGCCAGTGTAGTGTTATATCGATATTCGTAATGGCCGGACCACTTTTCCTCGCTATATGGTCGCTTGATTGGCATTAAACATCGTTTAAAGGAATTTATTATGTGTCATATAGGTCTATCAGATGTCTTCGTCATTACTATGTGGCATAATGCCGCATGACTTGGAGATTGCGGTGAGTGCATCAAACTCCGGGTCGTACCTGCCTGAGTAGATCCAACAGAAGAAAGTTGACTTACGAATGGTATTCAAGCACTGAGTACTGAGCACCTTGTGCATCACACAACTTACCCTTGACAGATGCTATGGCTGGTGTGACAGCCGTATTCATTAATGTTATCGTCCTATTGGTATACCTGCATCACGAACAGAAAATATGGTCAACGGTCTGCACAATCTCACATGAAGCAATTTACCCGGATCATTTAAACTTCCGTCGAGATGTATAGCAATCACACTGACCGCCAGCAATCACGTCAGCGAATGAAAGGTGAAAAACCAATTTTCTCGTTTGTGGTCACATTGAGGTCGAGAAAGCATCTAGCCAAAGTTAAGATTAGATCGCGTTCTCGTTCAGTTATGCACATAAACGAGTAACTTGAAATTATTTCCGGGAGATTTGGACAGCGTTCGAATATAGGACTTTAATCCTTGAGAACTGTTGGACACTGGCATTGAGAGAGAAATTCCTCTCGCTGATTCGAACAAAACCTTATGTACTTAATCATTGACGATGGGATAAATTCAGGTTGCCAAAGGAATCAAAGGAACTTTAGGTATTCAATACATTACTAGACGCCGTTGCTATCTTGACGCTTATCGTCCTCTTGAGCCTTCAGCGTTTGATTGTCACCGATAGTAAGATATCGGCTGTGTATCATTCCAAAAGCAAGAACCACCCCCGTATCAAGGCATATTGAAAACGTGAATCCAGTGCTGCATTCAAACACTATCTTTACCCTGGAACGAGCGAGTAATATCGCCCTTCCCGAACACCTAAGCGCTTGAGGACGTTGGCAAGAGATTAAGATAAATGCACTGGTTCTAGAGCTGAATTTATTGTGACATAGGCCTAACTTTCTAGAAATTGCGAAGTAAAGATTTTAAGATTTAGAAGAAAGCAAAAGCGCCGATAGTGCGTTGGGGTTTTTGGCGATACGGGAATGCTACATGGCCTGGGACCGGCCCACCGTATCCTGCCTTCGATGGGGCGTGAAATTGAACGTTAGGTTAACCAAGTGTGAGACATTGAGAGAAGAACTGCAGAGCTCCCGTTACTAGATCTCTAGCGAGTGTCATGATCATGAGCAGGAGAAACGTTTGTGGCAAATTCCGGTGATGGAGTGATCGTCACACAGCCCTCTTTTCTTTCCCCACCTACTGGCTGTTGCTCGCTGAGAATGTTCTCCAACTCGTCCTCGTCGGTGCTCAGATATCCTCATTCATCCATGGCCACGTCTCGCTCTGTTCAGACCGTCAAATATAACATGTCCTGTTGCGGTGTCTATCTCTCTACAACCTCACGTCCAAAGTCGTTTTAGAGTTAGGAGAGCTGGTGCAGGACTATCAGCAAACAGACCCCTCCTGCCCAAAATCTCCACTATACTCGGAAATGACTTCAACGCCACCTCGATTCCGACCAGTAATACCGACCAATCTGACACCTGTGTTGCCTCTCCGTCCAAACTATAGGACGGACACACCAAGAATGAGGGAGGGGTGGGTCTCTTTTGGTACCGTGGTATACATCGTGTTAGGAGGATTAGGGCGGTGTTTATGAGGGGAAGATGAGATCATGGTTGCTGATGGACGAGATTGTCGAGGAAGGAGGAGGCCCGGATTTGTTGGCTGGTCATTGGTTGAAGAGCGGGAAGGACTGAAGGCAAAATCGGAATGGCCTCAGCGCTAAGAGGAAGCAGAAGACTTACATATGTCATCGCGCCAGCCCCCGAACGCAACGCGTTACTGGGTTCCAGGTTGGGCACAAGTGTACGATCTTCAAGTTCGATGACGCGCATGAGCATGCCCAGCAGTTTCTACATCGTCATCGACTTCAACTTCGTGCAGTACCTATCCTTGCATGACTTTGAGCTCGCATCGGTGCTAATATTGGCTTCTCACAGACCACAGGCCACCAAATCCAACCATCTCGACGCGTATGCGTACTTTACCACTGCATCTGGCCAACAATCCTACAGTTCACAGCTCGTTTTTCCCACCGACTCGCAGCCCAATGCCATCTGCAACCCTTCTGCATTCCTCTTGACCTCGCTCTCTGTGTGCCTGCACCTACTTGTAACTGGTGCTATTCCCGATTTACCCAGAGTTGCAGCCCTTTCTCCCTGCTCTTGAGCTCGTTCAGGTACATCTGGATCCAGAGCAGCAGGGGTACATGTTGGCGTCGGCGATAACGACTTGAAACCGACTCACAACCGCGACGAACTATGCCTTTGCGCGAAATATGGCCCGGTTGACTTCGGAGAGTGCGGGTTGAAGCATGGGCGCCAATCATGTGGGTACGTCCTTCACCTTCTCCGCTCTAGTGCGTCGAATTCCCACTGATCAGCCGACCGTGGCATCTAGTCTAACAGTACCTCTGAGATCGCCCTCTTCTCTTTTTCTCTGGGTCCTATTGGGTCGACTGAATCGCTGATTAAAGTCCCTCTTCTCTTAGGTCTCATAAGTTCATATGTCTCTGGATCGGACCTTCGCATTCGGGTCAGGATTGTGTCCCCTAGGCGTACTTCCAAATGTACTATTCGAATCATCCTTTACCAACTCGAACATCATAGCCGATCTGGTACGGCATCCCGCTCTCACACCATCTTCAAGCTTTAGCCTTATGTACATGGGTTATTTCCTATCTCGTCTCTGTTATTAATGGCATTCCAGTTGCTGTACACGCATACATGTTGGCACGCACCCGTATGCCCATGTTCTGAGACTTATCTGCTGGGTTTTACTTGTATCTCAAGCCTTACCCACCGTACCCGCACTAGAAGCGCCTTTCGGATCTGACATTTGGCTATACACTACACACCCGTTCCTGGTCTTATCTGCTCCGTCTCTGACCCACAGCTATTCCGCTTCCGCGTGCGTTCCGAGTCAACGAGCACCGGAAATCCTCATCGTTATCCTTGGCGATGGCTATGTGAGTAGGCCCACTCTATCCAGCAGCCACTCACGATCTTTCTGCCTTTGCCACTCGCGATCGGTAGTCATTGAACACTTATATATGACCTTCATCTGAGTAATATGCCTATATCTAATTACTTCTCCCCTGAGTCGTGCAACATGTCTACCAATAGGACGACAACAAACTTGAAGCTATTACCTATGGCGGACATTCTGTACAAAAATTAATTGTGTTGTAGTAAGAGAACGGTACCTCCCCGATTTAAGTACAGACCATGATTTTCGGAAGATGCATCATGTAAGTTGCATAAGTACGAATATCTGTACACTGTATAGATGGCAATAAAACTGAGAAATGGATGGGTTGCATAGAAGATAGAGTTAGGTTGATCACAGAAGACAGAAATTGTGTCGTAGGTGAGTAAAAGGTGTCGCAGATAGAGTAAAATTTGGTGCAAAAAGCGAAAATCTCGTTGTAAAAGGTAAAAATCATGTCGCAGATAGTGAAAAATGTGTCGCATACACCAAAAGATACACTCGTAGACCAGATGAGGGACATATTCGATTTACGGGGGACGGATTTTTCACTATCTGCAACACAAATTCCACCTTCCAGGACACTTTTCTCACTTCATGCAGCACATGCAGCTCAGTTTTCACATTGTACGAGACATCTTACTCCATCTGCGACACAATTTTTACTTTCTGCGACACAATTTACTCCAATCAGACCCAACTAACCATTCCTTGGTTTAATAATCGTCTACGTAGTGTACATAAATTCATATATATGCTACCTAACATGACGTTTCTTACCCAAATAATAATCTATACTTAAATCTGGGGGATAACGTTCTCTTACTACAATACAAATAATTTTTGTACAGAATGCCCGCCATATCTCCATCTATGTCTCGCACCATTTATCACATATTTACTGTACAAAATTTCGTACTTATACTACCTCGCACGATGTATCTCACCCAAATAATATCTTTTACTTCAATCGGAGGGATGACACTATGTAACTACGACACAAATAATATTTGTACAGATTGCCCGCCATAATTACCAGTGCCGGTGGCGGAGATTCAGGCTTTCGATATTGTCAATCCGAGTTTCTTGTACCATTGAAGTCAAGCGTCTGGATCTCGCGAAGATGGATCCCAGGCCAGTATAAACACAGATAGATGACTTCACTGACTCGGATCCCAATGGAAAATTAAAGTTCAGATTGGACGATTATACTCGTCTAATATAAACCACAAAATTGTCTCCTTCTCGTTTTCTTTGACCTTGAAATAATTAGTGTGCGTATGTACCGCCTTTTTAAGAAAATGACCAACGGACCAGCACCCCTTGACATGGGTCCGTTGGCTGGCTAGTGTAACCAGGAAGGTGGAGTCTAGCAACGGCGAACAGAGAAAAACCTCCACGCTAAATATCAGTTGTTTTTTTGCGCAGAGGGCTACATCACAGGAGCTGGAAAAGATTTATGAAATTTATAAACAACGTCGATGGGAGTGAAGTGGCATTCACAGCGTGTAGAATCCAGGCATACCGGAGAGTGTTTATTTCGTGCTTTGATTTACGGACGGTTGATGACGAAGAAGGTTGCGGTAGGCAACTGGGAAGTAGTTGTAAAGGCTGTGATCGACGAAGGTGAGGGCAATTAGCTTCACATGTCAATGAAATTTACCCGCTGTTCTCTGTACTTTGATTTCTGTCAATTTGGTGGCGTATATCTCAATTCTGCATAGCACAAAAGCTACGCCGGTGGCATACTGTCTTAAAAACAAACACAGTTCAGCCACGAGTAAGTGCGCACAGTAGCGTTAATTTCGACGTTGATGCCGGCAATTTGAATTATAACGAACATACCTTGGTCGGAAATATACTAGTTCCGGCTGAAGTGCAATAAGAACTGGTACAGCTTCCTTTCACTAGTTCCGGTTGTTATCTCGCACTTCAGTAGTCCTGTTACCCCAGGACTTGTAGCGGAAGTCTCAATTCATTCATATGGCGCAAGATGGTGTGGAGGGTGTGCCATGTGTGTTGAGCCAAGGATAATTATATACTCCAAATGGCTGCAGGATAAGTACTGGTAAGCAGATATTGTGAAGACCTGGATGCTCGAAGTCGACGAGGCGTGTCAAAAATATCTAAATGGGGAAAGATGCAGCGCAAACTTTTCTCGGCGGCTTCCCCTGGCTCCACTGCCGATAACCTCTGTTCATCGCGTTTTTCCATAGACCACACTTACTAGCAGGTGCATTAACCCAAACATAGCGTACTACTTCTCCAAAAGACTGTCCTTACATGAGTGTTAACCTCTGCCAATAAAAACCGTACATGAGGTATCATTGAAGATGTATTTTTACTCTTCGTTTTCACTATCATGTTCTCAACCTAGTTCTTCCCCATCTTGTGTCTAATTAACCTCGTAGTTGAAGTGTAAGATATTGCACTGACCTGTTTGAGTACTATAGTCCTTCATTCCGTTCATGCTCATGTGACTACGGCAACTCCAAACGCTTATCTATTCTCTTAGTCACCGACTGATTTTGAGAACACTGCATTAAATGATGAGGCTGTCACAGGATACATACAGGCATATTCACACCTAAAGCTGTGAAGGCGATGCACGTTGGAGGCACCTACGCGGATTGAATTGTTCCACGCATATATAGGCGTTCAGCATCTGCAACTTAGAATCGTCTGCCCTAAGACCAGTCAGCAGAATGGGTACGTCCATCCTTCAACTTTGACCTTCTCTTCTTTCTAAAATACAACCAGATCCCACAGATAATTGCACCAAACACGCCGCAGGAGACATACCCCGTGCGGAGACACCCAACAAGTTCCCACCATTTGCGACCAACGACGAGGGCGGTGAAAGCGTTAGCGCTCTGCAGATTGACAGTCAGATAAACACAGTCGGTAAGCGACTGGTTTTACACAGATTAAATATCTTCCTTAGCGTTGGAATTTTTAGATCCTATGATTGAGACCCCTGAACTTGTACAGGGTGATCAACATGCGCTTGATGGCTTGGGATCTAACCAAGACCACGGGAGGACAGTGCACCAGTCGGCAGAGATAGGTGTTGAAGTATTTGATAGAAGTCCGAATCCCAAACTCTATATAATGGGTAGGCTCATCCGTCAATCAGATTTTCTTACCTGAACCATTATGTCAGACCTTGAACTCCAATGGGAAACGGATGCGTCTGACTTTTCGTACATCAGTTCGATCAGACTCGTCATTTTTGGACCTGCAGTTGAGGAGGGGAAGACTTTGTCGCTGGAAAAGGACTCGCCAGGGATCTGGAAGCAGACATGGCCTGTCGAACTGTAAGAACTTGATGGAAAAATATTTTTAATTTTGGGTTCTGACATCAATTGCACACCAGAAATACGGAAATGGACAACTATGAAATCGTTGCTTCATGTGAAGAATTGATGGACTTTGCGTTCATGAATTTGACAAAACATGAATTGTTTTCAGGGTTAGAAACTCGTAAGTGTACGCTATGATTTTTCCAACGATAGCGGCTCACTCAAAGTGCATACGGTGATATATTAGGTATTACCAAAGTGTTCACCTCTGTGGCAGGTGTGCCGGTACTCAGATTGTCATTTCTGGTTACCGAAAATTTTTGAGAGGGCCGCATACTAGATGATCAAGATGAGATGCTAGCCATAGGTATGCCCAAACTGTAACTGTGAGGGGGAAATTCAGTTGTTGAATCTATACAGCAGGAGAATCATTCAGACGTGGAATTGAGTTGAGGAACGACTTCGAACGCACGGGAAATTTACACAACATCTGCGAAGCAATCTCAATCCAGCAGCGAGGAGTTCAACACACGCCCAATGGTCACCCCTCCATGCCAAGACTGCTCAATAACCTGGGATTAGCATTCTTTGAACGCTTTGGACGTGTAGGCGATGCCTCTGACCTGTCGGATGCAATCTCGATCCTGCACCGGGCAGTCCATCTCTTCCCCAGTGGCCACCCTGACATGCCAGTTCCGCTGACCAATCTTGGAAATGCATATGGCAGTCGCTTTCGTCGTACAGGCAATTTCTGTGACCTCACGCAAGCCATCTCAATCCAGCACCGCGCAGTACTACTCACCCCAGATGAGCACCCCTCCCTGCCTGTGCGTTTACATAATTTTGGATCTTCGCTTCTGAGGCGCTTTGAACATAAAGGAGATATCTCTGACATTTCGGAGGCCATCTCAATCCTGCATCAGGCAGTCCAGCTCACCGCAGATGGCGACTCTGACATGCCAAAGCGGCTCAACAACCTCGGAGTTTCACACCTAAGGCGATTTGAGCGCACAGGTGATGACTCTGACCTCTCAAAGGCCATCTCAAACAAGCAGCGGGCAGTGCAAATTACCCCCAATTCTCACCCTGATATGCCACTATTTCTGTCCAACCTTGGAAATTCACTTCGATGTTGCTTTAAACATACAGGCAGTCTCTCTGACCTCTCCGAGGCCATCTCAGTCCAACATCGCGCAGTTCTACTCGCCCCAGATGGTCACCCTGGCATGCCAGCATACCTGGATTGCCTTGGAATGTCATTTCACAGTCGCTTTGAGCGTACAGGTGATTTGTCTGATATATTCGAGGCCATCTCCTTCCAGCAGCGGGCAGTTCAACTTTCACCCAATGGCCACACTGATATACCCGCATTGCTGACTAACATTGGAAACTCATTTCAGAGTCGCTTTGAGCGCACAGGCAATATCTCTGACCTCGAGGAAGCTATCTCAAAGATGCAGAAGGCTGTCCAGCTCACTCCTGATGGCCACCCTGCCCTGCCAGCACTCATGGATAACCTTGGAAATTCCTTCCAGACTCGCTTTCATCTTACAGACAATATCTCTGACCTCTCAAGGGCCATCTCAATTCAGCAACAGGCCGTTCATCTCACCCCCAATGGCCACCCTGACATGCCGTTGTGTTTGAATAACCTTGGAATTTCATTCCTGTGTCGCTTTGAACGTACAGGTGACATCGCTGACCTCTCAGAGGCCATTTTAGTCCAGCAGCGTGCAGTCAAAATCACCCTTAATGGCCCTGATTGTTCAGGATGGCTCAGCAACCTCGGAAATTCACTTCAAAGGCGTTTTGAATGTACAGGCAATGTCCTCGACCTCACAGAAGCCATCTCATTCCATCAGCGGGCAGTGCAACTCACTCCTAATGGCCATCCTGACATGTCTGCGTGTTTAAATAACCTTGGAAATTCACTTCGATGTCGCTTTAAACATACTGGCAGTGACTCTGACCTCTCAGAGGCCATCTCAGTCCAAAAGCGGGCAGTCCTCCTCACCCCTGATGGTCACCCTGACATGCCAAGACACCTGAATAACCTCGGAAATTCAATTCACAGTCGCTTTCAACGTACAGGTGATCCTTCCGACCTCTCAGAAGCAATCTCAATCTACCAACATGCCGTTCAGCTCACCCCAGATCGTCATGCTAGCATGCCAGCGTTACTGAATAATCTTGGGTCTTCTTTTCTGTGTCATTTTCATCTTACAAACGATTTCTCCAGCATCCAGAACGCCACATCGATTTTTCAAAAATCCGCCACATCCATTGGCCCCCCATCTGGTCGCTTGGAAGCTGCTCATCGATGGGCAAACCTCTCTATGACTCATAATCTTTCATGCTCCGTGACGGCTTATGGAGTTGCAATGGAACTCATTTCCGAGATCGCGGGTACGGACCGCACTATCGAGCAGCGTCATACGCATCTCATAAGGATCTCAAGTTCGACCACACACGCTGCATCGGATGCGTTCACTCTTGGTGAGGTTGAGAAAGCTCTTGAGTGGCTTGAACAAGGTCGTTGCCTTGTTTGGGGTCAACTTAATCAACTTCGCAGTCCATTGGATCTTCTTCGTGCACATGACGAGCACTTGGCACAACGGTTCTCAAATATTTCAGGCGCGTTGGAGGCGTCTGGGTCACGCCGCCTATCTCAAGGCATAGATGCTTCGCTGTCAGAGAAGGTCAGCTTGCAAGATGAAGCCCATCTTCACAGCAAGCTGTCTCGCGAATGGAGCGAGCTGCTCGATGAAATTCGTAGTATTCCCCAGTTCCGTCACTTCCTTCGACCACCTCAAACATCAGACCTTCTGAAATATGCCCCATCAGATGGCGTCATAGTTGTTGTCAACGTTCACCAACCCCGCTGTGATGCCCTGGCTCTTGTTTCCGGTGCCGATGCCCCCATCCACATCCCTCTCAAAGATTTTACTCACAAGGAGGCATGTGAGCTCAGAAAACGTCTGCTTAGCTTCATTTCATGCCACAAGATCCGCATGCGGGAAGTTGATCGTGGGGGGCATCCAGTTAAGCTTCCCGATGCCGAAAAGCAGAGCGAAATATACCTCGTTCTCGAGGCACTCTGGCTACGTGTGGTGAAACCAATTCTAAACGGACTTGCGTTCTCTGTGAGTATCTCTAAGTTCATCATGCACCATTTATTTTATTGATCACTTCTTCAAAGTCCACTCCCCCGGTAGACCCAGCTCGGATCTGGTGGTGTCCAACTGGTCCACTTGCATTCCTTCCACTTCACGCCGCGGGAATTTATAGTCGTAATGGGCGATCTCCAGTTGGCTCGTGCATTTCTGACTTTGCAATCTCCTCGTACACGCCCACTGTCAGCTCGCTCCTCCAGAAGCTCAAGAAATCTGATAGCATACAACAGCCTGAATCGTCAAAGCTCCTTATCATCAGCCAACCAAACACCCCGGGACGCTCTCCGATCCCTGCAACCACAAAAGAAGCCGATCGCATCTGGACAACAATCGGAGCACTTCAAGAGGGGTCTCTTCGTCTTGAAGGAGAGTGTGCATTGGTCAGCCGAGTCAAACTCGAGATGGAATCGCATGAGTCGATTCACCTCGCCTGCCACGCCAGCCAGGATGTCAAGAACCCTCTCAAAAGTGGCTTCTACCTCCATGACGGGCGGCTCGAGCTTTCTGAAATTATGAAGCAGAAGTTCGCCGTTCGTGGGTTGGCTTTTTTATCGGCATGCGAGACGAGTACCGGCGACGAGATGCTTTCAGAAGAGGCGGTCCACTTGGCAGCTGGGATGCTCGCAGCTGGATATCAAAGTGTGGTGGCAACTACGTGGTCCATCAAGGACCAGTTCGGCCCCGTTGTAGCTGAAAGTTTTTACAAGGACCTTATGGAGAGGGGAAAGGCTTTAGGAAAGACTGGAATCGACAGCACCGGTGCGGCACACGCCCTCCACCGCGCGATACAAGGGCTTCGAGAGACAGTTGGTGATTCGGAGCAGGGTCTTCTGACATGGGTCCCGTATGTTCATTTTGGCTATTGATCCATTTCGTTCTTTTGCTCTATTGTTCTGCGCTATCTTGAAGGTCAAATTATGTACATATGTTCACGTGGACCACTTCTATATCAACTCCCAATTCATAACACCAATTTCTACCAGCGTGGAGAATCTTCAATAGCACTCTCCTGCCCACGAGAGCTCTGGTGAACCAAAATTCGTCGTCAACGTAGAACACAGTTGTAGTAAAACTGTTGAACCAGTTGCGGTAGAAGTGATTTGAAATATAGTATAGCGTCTAATCAAAGCGACAATTTCGGTGTTGTAACTAGCCAGATCAGCAGGAAAGACGCCGCCAATCATGTTTCAATGGTACGTGTTTGCATCTGGGCTTTGCGAGTAGCAAATAGCAAGGAATGAGAAGGCAAGTACTATTTTAAACCCCAGAACAAGGCTATGCTGTGTAATAGAAGGGGGTAGTTGTCTCTTCAAGTCGCATGCATCTGATTTATGAGTAATCGCCATTAATTGACTGCCACGCGAGAAGCTGAGGTCTTCAGGACGTTGGGAAGTTCGCTCACAGAACTGCAGAAGACTTGGAGCAGCCTCAGGCCGCTCGAGCGCTGGCGTGCCTGCAGTGGTGAGGCATAATCTCGTCTATTTATCGCCTAATCCACGTGGGTTTTGCTATTGAAACCAAAACTTTTTACCTCCTTGTGTGTCAGTCCATTGATAGGAAAACGGGGTCATAAGCTTCGAAACTGATCTTAAACTTTTTAATAAACATCAGCGCGCGCGTGGTGCTCGCGTGGTCATACAACTTCCTCGAACTCAAATCGGAATGGTTCTGCAGAAAAGTACTTCTATATCAAATGCACCCTACTGCAGGCATATACTTCGACAATGTGGTACCTAACGAACGGGGCAGAAAATTCACATCCGAGTTGGATTTCCATAGGAAGATACAAGTCACTCGCCTCGCTTCGCTCTGGCGATCCACTTTTCAGAGTTCTACACATTGGTAGTCGCCTATCTTTTGGTCAATACAGGAGCTTACTTGTGAAGACGGTGAAAGTAAACAGTGCGGCTATTCCGAATCCCCACCACCGGTAGCTGTCTGCCAAAATTGATGAGCATTTGTGTACCAATCAGCGGGATTTCCACCAGAACTTAACCCCACGCTCACAGATTCGGCGGACCGAGATGGGCGCTTAAGTTTCGTTCTCGAACGGCGCGATGACAGATACGAGGAGGTGGCCGCAGATAGCAGGGAATGTCGTATAGAGGGGATGTTGGGGGGTGTAAGGTGAGATTCAAACATAGAAGATCTGGTCAAAGAGATCAGCTCAGATATAGTTCGGAGATAAGAAATCTGTTGAAAACCATATGAATCGCTCACGAGAAAGGTAAAGGCCCGAATAAGACCACAATGGAATTTTTCCATCTTCATACGGTCGTAAATTTCTCCGAGACTGTAAACATTGATCGTCAGCAGCCCAAAATTGAAGGAGAAATAACCATCCAAAAGGCGTTGACGAGGGGGTACGGATCTTCGGCCCATCACCGAATATCGTAGAATAGGTCTAGGTTAGAACGAGAAGTCGCAGTCAGAACCAATAGAGCGAGATGTGATGATGCATGCATCAAATTGAAGACTTCGCAGAGACTCTTATATGGGACGAATTTGTGATCACGGACTGCCTCTACAACCTTCGTACAGGCCAGTCAGAAGAAGTGGTGTGAATGTGGCGGTGACGAAACCGAACGGTAGAACCTGAAGATTTTTCAATACGCCGGCTATAAGCGATGGCACGCGATGGGCAGAAAGATAGTAGCACTTACAGCTATTCGTCTGCCGGAGGTTTTGCGCTTTAGGTTCCTGGCCCCAGCCCTAAGCGACCGATAGTTGTGAGATGCGACATGGAAGAGGGCAGGCAAAATTAAATTGAGGTTGAGAGAACTGATTTATCTGGATTCTGGAACATCTGTTTCAGTTCCAAGGAGGTCGTAAGATAAGGGCGCTAAAACATTTCCGAGCAAACATGTGCATACGAAAGTTCGTCATCTGGATATAGTATTTGTAATAAGCTAGGGTACTTCAACAGTGTGGCAACTGACGAACAGGGCTGAAGATTCTCATTCTACTTGGACTTTCATCGGGGGATTTAAAATGTGGTTCCTTTTTGAATAGCTGATAATAATCGACGTATTTAAAAGGAGCTGTTCGAGTTGGGATGACGCCAAGAAAATCTTCATTATTTCCCAGATCCAAACTCTTTGACTGTTATGTTGTTCTCAACCAAGATTGTTCTGGCCGTTTCAGTCCTGGCCACAGCCCTCGCCACACCTCTCACCCAGCGTGCTTACAACGATGAACTCAAGGGCATGATGGCCCACTTCGCCACATCCTGGAGCGCGATCGAGAACATCATCCAGGGTATACCTAAGCAAAATGCGACGGTCGAACAGTACAAGGTATGTCGTCTACGGCATAAAGTCCCATTATGTACGCTGGTAATAACACGGAACACAGACTGCAACATCGGCCATGAAGGAACTGGTGGACTACGATCAAAATAACTATAATAATATTATCATGGTGAGCAATATAAAGTTGGCATGTCGCTCTCTTGTTTCTGACACCCTCCCGTTTTCAGAAAAACGGCCCTTTCACTAATGTAAAGTGGTCCAATGAATTTATCGAAGACATGAGGGTGTACCCTCCGCATGCTGTCAACGCAATACACATCCTTCAAGGGCACATCCCTCAGATCGCAGGTAATTTTAATTGAGGCGAACATGCACAATAAACCTTTTCATAACGTTTATCGGGTAGCGGTTGGAGATTGTAATCTCCTCTGGGACTTTTATACCAGGACATCGGATCTCCGTTCTGCGTTTTGGAGTATGGAAGAGCATCTCCACCGATACATTGTACGTCGCAGATTCTGAAGGAATAACCCTGGCTTATGATTTGCACAGTTTCAGTTTGTTGGTGCCGATACTGTGGACTCTGTAGTGAAAGAGTTCAATATGGTGAAGACAATTGGAGCCGTCGCGGACGCCTTTCAGACGAGGTATTGGGAGATTGTTATTGGCTATCCTGGCGAAGAATGCCCTTACAGTGCAGGAAATTGAAACGGATGGGATTTATCTACTTTGGAGGAGTATGCCCCTTTTTTACACACTAGTTGCAATAGGATTTAAATGCCATTTAAACTCGCTGATTCAAACTTTGAAGAATGTGTCAACTGCATGGGACTCGTGACCCTTGCAAGCTGTGGCTGGTTGACTCTCCGTGGGTTTGAGACCAGGTTGAGGTCGCTGGAGCGTGCTTTATTGACGCCCAGGTACGCTATTCATCACAAACTCAGTCTTGTATGTTATCGCTGATTCAGATCCTTGCATCTCGTTCCGCCCACTGCAGAGACGCATGCCTTCGCTTCAACCTGTTATCTACCCTCCCCGTTCATGCTCAGTACTCAGAGTCTATCCAAATACCCTCCCGGCTTCCTTCTGTAAGCCAAAATCCGTTCGAGTTCTGGGTGTTCAGACAAATGAGAATCCTCAGTTATGGCCAATTAGCAGCTATCGTCTGGAAGTTTTCTCAAAACTCACAACGCGTCCGCATTGCTGTCCCACTTCTGGATCAAATCCTGCTTTTTGCCTTGGCTTACTGTATCCACCGCCCTAGAGTCCTAGAAGGCAAGCTCTATCAAATGACTGTGTCCAACCTTAACCTGGCTATAGACCTCCAGACGGAGATGAAGGCAAGAATAATCCTTGTGTCAAGCTTGGCCCCCCGACACCGTGCCACCAGTCATCACCAACCGGAAAGCGGGGCGGATCCGGACCCCACCCAGCGCGACTCTCTTCATCACTCCTGCCCACGTCTTACTGGTTCGCTCACCCGTTGACGTCGCCTTTTGCAACTCGGACCTTTAGGCCTAGGTCCTCCACATCTAGGTCTCTTGTCTGAAGTGCTCGAACAAACTCGTGCCCTCAACTATGTGGCACGATATGAATGGCCGGTTGTGATGCAGGATGGATAGCGCGTTGACGTTGAGCACCTACAATACAGGATTGCATTGGTCGCTTGCACTGGTCGATATGGACTATCGACACGAATTCTCGTCGAGCTAATAGGATTGTACGTCTTCTCCCTCCATCTTTCCTCCTCCACTCTGACTTTTGATCTCTTTCACTGTTAGTGTCGGCATATACACCTAACGCGTCCGCATCAGGTGCTGGCTATTCGTGTGCGTCGGGTGTCCACAAATCCACACCTAGCTCTATCCCAGTTTCCGACTTCCCTCTTTTTCTTCACTCTCAAACTTCTCACCTTTCTTCATCCTGGTCTTTCCCCTCTTCCGTTCGCCCGCCCATCTTTCCTTATAAACCCCACACTCGTCTTCAATACGAACGTGCACGCGAAGCGCTATCCAGTGGTTTACTTCTCAACTCCCGCGTCCGCGTCTCACTGGCCATATTATCGTCAAACCTGGACCTGAGGCTCGAAGCCTGAAACCTCACGCACCCATAGCCGGCAGTCCCCAGCAGCACTGAGCCTGAGCTCACCGCTCGTCTAAGCTTTCGTCAGCCTTGGGCATGGATATGGTCGCCAACAGTCGAACCAACTCAAAAACCCAGCGTCCCGCCTTCAAACTTCACATTTCGACCTCCGTCCTTTCTTCTCAGCAATTTCACGCTCAAAGCTCAACTACGATTCGAACGCGAACGCGAAGCGGTGTGCAGCAGCTTACTCGACCCCACCCCTTGACGTCTTGTCCATCAGGGCTGGTATTCGAAACCCAACCTTCCGCCTTCGAGCTTCAGGCCTCAGGCTCTGGGATGTAGCGCCTATGGTAATGGCAAACGGAATATCAAGACGAATGTTGACGACTGCAAGAACTCGTCCTGCGAATCTCGTCGACTCGTTCTCTGCGCATACACTCTCTTCGCCCGCGCCTGTCCAAGCCTCACTCAGCTTGGTCCATCTACATCCACATCCACATCGTTCTTGACCGACTCAAACGTCGAACAGCTATCGTAATCGACACCCTACGACTTGCATATACTCAACGTTTCGTATCTCAGCCATCAGTAGCACCGGGCCAGAGCTTGCAGCTCACATAACGCTACCGCGTCCACCTCCTGATGTCATTGGCATTCAAATTAAAGCCTAACCTCTCGCCTCTCGCCTTCAAACTTCAACACCAAACTCCGAGATTTGACGTCCACTCCCAATGAAGTGTACAGCCGACACCCCAATCTGCCTGTGTCAACCTCAACAATCCCGACGACTCCAAGAATGTGTCCTCTGCACGCGAGTCCCCGTCTTCGATTCGTTTTCTCCGCATGCCCTCTCTTCGTCAACGCCTCACCTGACCACGCCCCGCTCAGACTTGTCCCTC
>Ga0247741_1000315_pt1 | contig 29534 bp, 30 predicted proteins | sample UWRJL213509R2_FD_180945 | JGI IMG/M metagenome (GOLD analysis project Ga0247741, IMG submission 180945) | Plant litter microbial communities from Arlington Agricultural Research Station in Wisconsin, United States - UWRJ-L213-509R-2 | ecosystem: Environmental > Terrestrial > Plant litter >... | reverse complement strand
TGAGGACGAAAAGTGCGTACCCGTGAAATAAGTGGCATTCAGCACCGTATATTCCACTCCCAGATTTTCGAGATGGCCCCATATACGTCCATGAGACGTGTGCACTTTCGTGAATGGAGTACCGAGGAGCAATACAAATCGTTTGACGCCTTTCGATTTGGCGAAGTCGATGAAGGCCGTCACAGGCTCGTAAGGGTCATCCATTACCGGATTGACAATGTATGCGCGATCGATATTGGAATCAGCCTTGAATGGATTTTCATAGGTACTTTTATCGAAGAAGTCGAACCTAACACCTTTACCCGTGAAAGGCTCTGGCGCACTGCCTGAACGCGAAGCAAGTAGGAAAGGTTGGTTGGAATTGAGTAGTAGTCTGGCAAGTGGTAGACCAGTTTTCCCTGTGCCGCCTGTTACGAGGGTCGTCATCGTTGGTTTTCTGAGAGGTGAGGAAGTTGGTGAGTGAGAGGTATATCTTGTGGGAGGAATTTTCTAATGGACTCATTCGGCTTTATAGCGCAGCACTTTCGTCTGTGGATTACTCAGCCTGATATTGGAATTTGTAATCGCTTCAAATTTATCCGGATTCGCCCTAGTATTTTTGAAATTTTTGTCTGGATTAGGGTCAGGGCATTCCCTCTGCTATTATTGCTGTGGTCTAGTCCTCTTTCTCGAGCCTAAAGCGTCCAGCAATGACCACGCGCCACAATTGCCTGGTTTATCCGAGCGGATCATTCACACGGTCTCAAATCGATCCCTGTAAGTCTTTGGTTTAATCCCATCATCTGTTTTAAATTCAATTCTACACATTCGACTCTGAATCCAGCCTTCTACTCAGATCCAAACCTGCTTATTCTTTTCGAAGAAATCCTTAAGCTCGACCTTTCCAGTGACGGTGTTGTCCTTCCCAATATATGCCTCCTCGGAGCCATTTGCCCATTGAGTTTCCTGCTGAGAGAACAAAACCTCCGCGATGGCCTTTGGAAAGCCATTTGCCACTGCACCCTCAGCGAGCTTCTCGGCGGAGGAGCGGATGTGGGTGATTTGGCGACCAAGGACGGTGGTCAGGAGGGCGGCAACCTGAGATGAGGGTGAGATGAACTATTTTCGAGAGAATGAACATATCAAGGGGCTGTATCATACCTCGTCGTGGCTGTACGGAGTAGGGCCGATAAGAGTTAGGTCCGAGTTGGGGTACTTCTTCGCAAAGAGCGCGTCGTAGGCTGCTTGACCAATATCCTGGACGGAGACGAATGGCACCTTGCCATTACCCGCGGCAGTGATGATTGCGTTCATTCCCTTGATAGTCTGAGGAAAGTTGACGAAATTCTCTGTGGTTCAAAATCTACCAGTAAGTACCAAGCTGGGCTCAGGTAATAACATTGAAAACAGACGCACCCTGGAATGCCGTTGGCCTCAAAATTGTGTACTCCACACCAATTTGATCCAAATAAGCCCACAACTTTCCATGCAAATATGCTCCTTTTGAGACGCCAGTACCGGAAAGTAACACGAATTTGTTAACCCCTTTGGCCTTTGCGAGATCCACAAACGCTATTGTTTGCGTCGCATCGTCGAGCGTCACGGTCAATGGGAGGATCATAAAAACCCGATCAATATCAGAGGATACTTTGAAGGGATTCTCGTGGGTACTGGCATCAACCCAGTCGAATTTGACGCCTTTGCCTGTGAATGGCTCAGGCGCGTTGCCTGAACGGGAGGCGAGGACGAAGGAGTGGTCGGCGGCATGCAGGAGCTTGGCGAGCGCTAAGCCGGTGTTGCCTGTTCCGCCTATTATGAGGGTCGTCATATTGCAGTGATCTGATGTATTGGCTTGAGTTACTGTCTGGGTGGTTGGACGAAAAATTGGAGGAAACCACAACCATATATGCTGGGATTGTAGCCCAGTGACTGATGTAGCAACCTTGGGGTCAGCATGATTTGTAGGCCCCTGCCGTGATTACGAGTCCAGTACAGCCACCACCGGAAGGACATCCGAGAAACCCACAACATGTAGTGTAACTCTATTTACGGTCAAGGATTGACCAGTATGTGACCATTGATTCGTAATTGCCTTAGTAATCTTACAGTATTTGGTTGGCTGGTTCTTGATGCGACTGCGGGATTGTCAAGCCCCAAAGATGGCAATATGATACATACCGATGGAAACAGATTGAAATCTTGGCGCCAAAAATAGCAACGACCGGAAATGCGCCACAATCGCCCTGTTGATCGAATTCAAGTTTCGATGTCCTCAGGATTTTTCGGATATGCTTTCAGAAATTATATATCCACTCCGAATAATTATATGAGTAGCCGCTGGTCTTTCGAGAGGCATAGAGATAATGTATCTCGAAAATGCCTCGCTTAAGGAGTCTCGATGCAAATAATTGGTTATATATGAGCTTTTCAAATCAACGTCAATCAAGATAGCATTACAGGTTCATTCTAAACTATCCACAAAGACTTGTTCTCCTCTAGGAAATCCTTCAGCTCATGCTTTCCCGTGATCGTGGTGCTCTTTCCGACTAATGCTTCTTCGGAACCGTTCGCGATATTCTCATCAAAGTTGCACAAAGTGGTAGCAAGGCCAGGAGGAAATCCATGGGAAATAGCAGCTTCAGTCAATTTGCCGACGGTCGTTCGGATGTGGGTAATGTTCCGACCCAGGAGTTCAGTAAACATGTCGGCTACCTAAGACCAAAGGAACAGTAAGCACAGTGTAGGAGGACAAATAACAAGACTAGTGGGTAGTCTTACTTCGTCGTAGGTATGAAGCGAAGGTCCAATCACTGAGTAACCGGTATTGGGGCTCTTCTCAGCGACGAGGGCGTCATAAGCTGCTTGGGCGACATCGGTGACAGATACGAAGGGAACACGTCCGTCCCTTGCCGCAGTGATAATAGCATTCATGCCATTGATGGTGGGCCGAGTCATTGTAGCAAAATTTTCTGCCATAAATGAATTTCTGTGCCCTTGCTTGCAACACGAAGAGTAGAGAATGAAACGTACCCATGAACCATGTCGGACTCAGCACTGTGTATTCCACCCCCAAATCGGCGATATGATTCCAGATCTTCCCATGCGACATGTATCCTTTCGGGTAGGGGCTACCAAGGAGCAGTATAAATCGCTTGACGCCTTTCGCTTTCGCAAAGTCGATGAAAGCCGTCACAGGTTCATATGGCTCGTCAATGACTGGGTTGATGATGTACATGCGATCGATGTTCGGATCTGCCTTGAAAGGGTTTTCGTAGGTGGTCGCATCGAGCCAATCGAATTTGACCCCTTTGCCACTGAAGGGTTCCGGAGCAGTTCCAGAACGGGAGGCAAGCAGGAAAGACTTTTTATTTTCGAGCAAGATTTTGGCGAGTGTGAGGCCAGTCTTGCCAGTTCCGCCTGTTACGAGGATTGACATTGTATAGATGGGTGCTAGGTGTGGATGGTGTAAATTGGAGTGAGCTCGCAGTGGTTGTTTGATAAGGCGATGTTAGCAGATTGTTCCACACTTTATACCAGGCTGGAGACACCTGCGGACGGAATGCATCATGTCTATGAATACGTCATCCCCGTTGAAGGCCGCTCGACGCGCAATGCACCAGCCGCCAACTGTATACAACGAAGTGTTAAAGTAACTGGGCACAGCCGAGAGAAGTCATCATGATGGTGCATGTGGAAGTGATTGGATGATACATCCTATTTGGGCACAGAAGATAGATGGACTTGCATGCGAAGTTGTTATTGCAGACACGTCTACGTGCTGTTGCCACTCGGAGATCAGTCAGTAGCAGTTGTGTTTATTGTGCTTCAGGAGGTACCGCCCAAAAATGAAAATATGAGTAACGACCTCGGCAGCTGCGCCTAGCTGCGTACTTCGTTCACCCAATGTTTCGTGTACGCGTCTCGTCTTCAATGAAGTCCCCCGAATTCTCGCTCCCTCGTTGATTCCTCTTCCCGGATGTCGATAGAAAAAACCAAAAATCAACAGACGAACTATGAACTTGAATACTTTGCCTTGAGGCTCAACTTTAAGTAATATCCGACCGGCCCTAAAGATCTAAGGCCTAACATTGCACGTGCCGGCAATTATCCTAAGCAGTAGATCTTTGCATATTTGATCACAGTTCATGGCAGGTTGCAATCTCTTCGGAAAGCAAGGGACGACATCTGCGACCATCCAAACTATTTGGTAGAATCATATTGCCGTGAAGGATGAAGGTGGATTACTAGTTCTCACTGGCTTATTTTGATGTGCTTTGTTCTTTAGAACAACAACTACGTTTCTCAGGCGCGCTTTTCTATGTGCATGCGGCTACATGTTATGTTTCGACAAGCTCTGGATCGTCTTGATGTCTGTAAGGACTCCAGGCAGTAAGCATGTTAGTCCTCTTGCATGTGCGTCCTCATATCCTGGTAATTCCGATCCCTGCTGGCTTGCGTACGAAAACGGTATAAATGGATTCCACGTTTAAGACCTCAGTATCTCAGCTTGGAGAACGTTGAAACATGGATACTGTGTATCAATATGGTCCTCGCGAGACCACAATACTCTTAGGCGGACAAGGCTGACATACTTTCGTAAACAATGTTCTCCTCCGTCTCGAGGTCGTGGTTACGCTGAGTTACGTCAATCGACTTCTTGGACACCTTGTAGCCCCTTATGTTTCGGCTATCTTGCCAACGCACAAGGCCCTTGTACTATTGTTCTCTTAAAGCCCTTTGTTGGAACTGAAGTGATCACCCAATTCCCTCCGGCCGATCGACTTCGACGAGTCAGGAAACTCCACTCGACGGTAGCCGGCTACCCATTCATTCACGATTCTTCCTTTCTTTTGACGAATTTTTTTTTTTTCGACGACGTTACACACGACTTTCACGCTCTTTTTATCTTCAAAAATGGTATGTTTAAGCAACCTTGTTGTCTGTATCCCCTGCTAATTCCTGGCATAGGTCAAAACCCCCTTCCCTCCAAACGCGCCGCTCGTTCCCACCATTGCGCTGCCTGATGTCAAAGATTCATCCTCAAGCGGCTGGCGCGATTCAGGTTCATCTGAATCTCGAGACGCGTTCTATGACGGGCCACAAGCTCGAGCTCTCCATCCTGGAATCAACGAGGTGCCATCTCATCAACATGTCGCTCATGGGAAGCAAAACCCAATCCCAGGAACCATAATCATTAAATCAGTAGGCTCATATTCCCTTGATTCTTCTCGAGGAAATTACTGACGTCGAAACCAGGTATCATCTTTGTCTCCGCTTTCGATCTCTTTCAAGGATCTTATGCGCAATACGACAAGAAGGTCCTTGATCGCTCTTCCTAAATGTTTCGACAATGACTTTCTATCACCTTCCAAAGCCCAGCAGGATCAAATGTGGCAATTTGAAGACTACCTTCAGACTGTGATCGATCACCGATATTTTGACAGCGTTACAATGACTCTTGACGACTGCTCTTACTCCGATACACTCTTTCTCAACATCGACCTCGTCAAGACAGTGGTGGGAGCGCTAAGGAAGAGCACTCGCGTTGATTTGACCGTCGAACTCGATGATCAGAGCCTTGTCGCCCTTGAAGGATACTCCGATGGACTCAACACCTGCCCCCACCTTCGCAATTTCCGGTGGACCTCAAAAAATATCGGCATTGGACATGAGCTACCGCGCATGTATCACCTTCCCTGGCGTTCACTAAAGCGCGGCTTGTTTTGGCAGCAACTGACCAATCTATCGCTTCAATGTCCTCTTTCCGTCGACGACGCGATTTACGTTCTATCTCAGGGAGCCAGATCTCTACAGAGCGCACAGCTGGCCTCGATCAAGCGACAGGATGCAGGGGTACTTATCCAGCAACGGATAACACTACTCCAACTTCGTTCTTTGGATATACAATCTTACGTCTCCTTGCATGACCTGTTCTCGAAGCTCATAATGCCAGCTCTCACTAGCCTCAGCCTGCGGGCTGACACAGCTGGCGTGATGGGTGTCGTACAGATTTTGGACCACAGGCTCAACATCCGCTGGGACTTGCTGGAGGATTTGACGCTGATAATGGACCCACATCAAATATGCGACCTGGACCCCATCCTTTCAACCAAGTTTGGACGGTCGCCAGCTCTGCAACGGCTGACTCTATCTTGTCCTCACAATAACTTTATGGCCCAGTCCATTCCTCGTTTAGACCATCTAAGCGACCTCATCCTTGACATCGGTGCTCCATGCGACGGACTCCTGATACTTTTCCAGGACCAAAATCTCACTAAATTGGAGGTTTCGACTCTGCCTGGTTCGCGGTTCTCCATTCCAAGGGTCGATATCCTTACAATCAAGGAAACAATCACAGTTGATGATCTTTGCCTCCTCCTCCAAGAACAAAGAACTCTTCGGCATGGAAGTTTCAGCGTTCATGGTGGCGACTTCACAAGAAGAGTCGAGAACATTTACTTGGAGGAGCTCGAGCAGCTGGATCTGGTGTCATCCTTCTCCCTTCGTCCACTATGGGGTGCACTGCAGGCACCTAAGATTCAAACCCTCAGCCTTCGCTTTAAAAGCCTACAGATCGCAGATAAATCGTTGGAGTTACAATACCTCTACCATCATTTCCAACGTGTCGCCGTATACGATCCGGAGACGCGTACGCACGCGTTCTGACATTTCAATTCTTCCCTTTCAGTTCAATATTTGCATTTCATGGACATTCACAGACTTCTACGATTTTATTGCACTCAACAACTCGTCTCTTACACAAATCTAATCTAATGTAGTTATATAGCCATCCTAAATTCGAATAATATCGTCAACCTGTTAAGAATTGAATGTACTTACCTTTCATGGTTGAAGGAAAGTTAGCCTGAGGGAGTTCTGGGCAATTTCTAGCACTGCTGACGCCCAACCATTTTATTTGAGTCCCAAATCCGGGCACGGCCCGTGGATGCCGGTTGGCATAGTGATGAAATATTTGCAACGGTATGGGTAAATAATGTAATTTGTGCATCTTGAAGAAGAGCAGAGAAAGGGAAGTACAATCCGATTGTTTCTGTGTACAATTTGTTGCTCTGGAAGTGCACGCTTCGTGAGGTCTCCTCATCTCTCTCATTGTTGAGCGCGTATCCAGCATACGGTTGTCTGCCCCTCTCATGCCATCAAATTAATCAATGGTCTTCACGTACTTGTTGTCTTCCACTTCTCCGCAGCTGTACCTTCTGGCTTACCTCCGTCCTTGCCTGTCCTCACCTATTGTTTAACCAGACCGCTAAATCCACCAACAAGCCGGCCATCAAGCAACGCACTGTCATGTAGGTCCCATATAATAGACAATTAACATGCTCTCCCCATGGCATATAAAACCACCCTAGCGTGCAACCTAGTAATAAGATTACATGCGTACCATGGCTACCCCAGAGACCCAGCATACAGTGATTCGTGACCCCCGACCTTTCGATTGGGAGATTCTTCCTCTTCCACTCGAAAGCATGAAACAAGACGCCGTCGTAAGCATTCTTGTCCCTGACCGTTATCGAGAACATAGTGCTGACCGATGCGACCGAAGGAGCAAAACCAAATTGCTTTCATTGACCACCTCCCTGTCGAACTTCTTTGCCACATATTCGAACTGTCCCAGCAACGTGTGCCCACATACAACGACTTCCACGCGCACCTTCGACTCATGGCTCCAAATCAATCACCACTTAACATCATTCAAGTATCTCGACTTTGGAGGGCCGTGGCTCTAGGTTCCGCCTCTTTGTGGGACTCGATACACCCGACGCTCAGTTCAGTCGCTTTTATGAAACGTTGGCTTGATATCTCGCCGAAGGTTCCATTTCACTTGAGCATCGCGACTGGTTCCGTTGGGCACTCTCGTTACCCAGTTGAACATGGCCGAAGGATCTTCCAACTTTTCATAGGGGTGGTTGATAGATGGAAGTCGCTTTCGATCGCTCTGGACGCGGCCTTCGCAGAGGATATGGTGACTCTGATATCCACCTCCAGAAACCGGCTGCATATCGAGGATCTGAACGTCATCCTTATGGGCCATGATCATACACCATCCACCCTCGAACGTTTTGTCTCCCTCCTTCCGTCGTTGGGATCACTAAAGCGCTTGAAATGGACCGACGAGCGTCGCAAAGTCTCCGTTGAAAATATCCCATGGTCACAACTTGAGGTCATCGATCTCGCCAGCCCCATTTCTGCCAATCAATGTCTGTGGTGCCTCGAAAGGTGCACCTCTGCTACGATGGTCAGCTTCACCATTGATTCATCCTCTCGAAACGAGGTCCTCTGGAGTCCACCACTTCCCATGCCTCCCATCTCTCTTCCCAAACTCACCTCCCTAACACTCTCCAGGAGCTGTGACCCTATGCGTGTCGCGAAATACTTCGTGTTTCCTTCACTTCACTACCTGAACGTCGAGATACAGCATCGCGATCATGCTGAACTTCAGCGAATGATAATTGCTGCCCCCGGCCTGAAGACTCTGGTCGTTCATGAATTCGATATGAGGAAGGAGAAAAACCCTGCCTCCGACATAGACATAATCGACTACCTCACCAACCCATACATCTCTCGTCTTCCTCAATTTGAAGTCACGTTCAGGCAGGCTCACAATCGCGGCTTGCACATCATCGACAATCTCCGCGGGTCCCACAATGTCTTGCCTCGCCTGCTATGCTGGGCAGGGCGAAGGTGTGGCTTACCCTACATAGGGTGGGGTCCCAAAATCGAAACATCGGACGCTCTGATTTGGAAATACGTAGACGGGCATTTAGAATATACACCAAGTTACGAAGTATGGGCGAAGAAACGTATCTAACCTTCGCCTCAGTTCCAGTCAAGTTGCTTCATCGTCACGGATCCCAGATCTGTCCTCCTAATGATGCCCTTCAAGTCTATTTGATATAGCACTTAGTAAATATACCCAATGTACCATACAGATCTTGATACCATATCGCTAATATTTATAATTACTTGCTCATAGGTCTCTCTGCGATAAGTAGCAACTTGAATCACCGAATCGCAGTCGTTTTGCAAATTGATCGTGGCACAATTGGCTCGTGCTTGCCCTTATCGTCTGAGTGGGGATAATCACTTCCCTTCCACGCCGAACCGATCCTCTCAGTCAGAAATTCCCATTTTCTATACATACGAAGTCGTCAAAGCTAATGCAACCCCCAACTAGGGCCTGAGAAAAGTCTAATTGTTGCGACTGCGGACTTAAAATGACCCCTTCTTGGATTTGTCTTTTGTCAAGCAGTTGCGGTTTGCCTCCAAATGTCATTCGTTGTTCAGCGACCAGGACCACATACGAACTCCGCATTGTTCAAAGACAACCCTCATTGAAGTGAACACTTCTTGAGCGACTGTCGATAAGGGATGTGGCCCGAGAATCAGATTCCCGAACAATTGGGCGCTCGTCCATAAAGAAACGCACCCACACAGGGTGTTCTGCATTTTCGACGCTCTGTCATGCTTCTTTCACCGCAAGACATGCCCTTAAACTACTCCGGAGGCTCTCTGCCTCTGGATAGTAGTCTCCTTTTCCGGCCCGCAACGGACGATCTTGAAGAGACTTATATCCATACTGTATGTCTTCATTCATAATCATGCACAGCTGAGATCTTAATCTGCTCTCACTCTACAGTCCTACATTGACGCGCTCCCGGTTGAGCTGCTTAGGGAAATCTTCGAATCATCCATGCAATTTTACTTCGACCGTGGCGCATTTCATCCAGGTGTTGCTTGGATCGCACCGTGTACGGCGCCTATGAACTTGATTGGTGTCTGCAGATTGTGGAGATCGATTGCCCTCAAGACCTCTGCTTTGTGGGAGTCGATTGACGCATCTCGCAAATCCGTCGATTTCATGCGACATTGGCTCCGACTTTCAGGTGATGGTCCAATTCGGCTGCGCCTCACCTCCCTCAGTCGTTCAAAACGTGATTCAGATGACCAAGGGACCATGCTCGGCCTCATTCTCGGGGTCGGTTCAAGAGTGCAATCATTGTCGCTTACTCTGACGACGGAGCTGGCTCTATCGCTTGAGCACTTCCTTCAGGACTTGGAACACCGGAAGACCCCCCTTTTAATTACGGATCTTGATGTTACTGTCCCACCAGGCAGTGATGAGACGTCGATGTCTGTTTTCAAAGACATTCTGCTCATGCTCAAACTGTCTTCTTTCAGGTGTTTGAAACGCCTGAGGTTGGACAATCCGTATGATCACGTTCGGCGTGGCAAGATCTCGTGGTCTCAGCTGGAGGTAGTGAAGACGAACTATTCGACATCATTCAAGGAGCTTCTTCGTGGGCTCTTGCAATGCACTTCTGCAACAACAATCGAATTCGACCAGAATGTAACCTACCCTTATGTCGATCCGAGCGATTACGATCTCCAAATCCCCACCAAAACACTCGATAGGCTTACATCCCTTACGCTGTCGTTGGAATCCAACCCAATGCGTCTCACCAAATATTTTATCTTCCCTTCCCTTCGAACTCTTCGCATTGGGATAAGACATCGAGATTACGAGGAGCTTGAGCGGCTTTTACAAGGATCGCCTCATCTGGAAGCTCTCTATATCGACGACTACAGTCGAATTCCCAAACATATAGAAGATTGTGGGGGTCCCCCGACGGACCAAGGGGTGGTCCAATACCTCACCTACCCTTACATCCGACGGATCCCTCATGTTGAGATCACCTTCCCCAAAGCACACTCCCGGTGTCTCGATATTATCCAATCATATCCAACCCGCATGGGTGTCTTCCCCCAGTTCCTCTGCTGGACCAACAGCCAGCTCCAACCGTACATTGGCTGGGCGGAAAGTCTGGAATATCAGCATCAAGTGCTATGGCAGTATGATGGCTATGAATTCCATCTCGCGCCGGAGTTTGGGCGTTTGGCGATCGAGATGGACGAGCAAGCTGCTGAGGATTGATTCATAGACTGCTGGGAATCAAGGTTTATCTCTTTACCACTTCACGGTGCAGGCATCAACGTTTTATTTCATTACAAGCAATTAGGAACGAACAAAATTTTACCCTCCTATATTCAAGATTACTATACCATCTTAATACTGCTGAGAATTTTATAGAAATTAATGGCTGGACGAGTACTTTACTGGGTGATGGGAAGCCACATACATACCAAGACCTTTATTTGATCGCAGCTTTCAAGTGGGGCAACAAATGGTCTGGGCCATGCTGATCGTTTGAACTTTTACCACCATGTACATATTATCCTTGAATCTGTCATCCTCTGGCCTTTGCAGACCACCAATGGTTGTCAATGGGATTGAGCCAGAATCGAGCGCTTCGTGCTCAGGTTATTCGGCCGGGACTTATTCTCACCCCTCTGCAGTGCGATGATTACTCCGCCTGCAAAGTGCCCCACCATTGTCTTTCCTCCATCTACGTCCATCATCCTGCAACAATGTTCAGAGCCCAACTTGCATCTGCGTCTCGTTTGAATCGATACGGGGCATCGTAAGCACATTCTTTGTATGCTCCTCGTCACTCGCGAATTCACCAACTCTTCAAAGATCTCTGAGGCCAACGGCCTGCCCCAAACTCAAAGGGTCCGAAGCAGCTGTATATCATGGCCAGATTCGTTCTTTAAGCACGAACTCGGAGCCTGTTCAAGATCTGCACGACTTTGGTGTGAAACATGTTACCAAAGGCCTCGGAAGGATCACTCAAGGCATCATGACCAAGGGCGACGGTTCCTACGTCGTCTACGACGATGGTAGGAGGGTGTTGGACTTTACATGTGGTATTGGCGTTACCAATCTCGGTGAGTAACTATACTCTTTACACCTCAGGCTCGTCTTTTCTGGCGGAGCAGTACTTAGCGGATGGCCAAAAAATACCCCGTTGATCTGGAGAGGTCTTCCTTCATACAAGATGGAAAGCCTAGTTGCCAGCCCAGATCAAATTCTTCAACCACCGTAGACGTCTCTAGGTTGATACACATCAAGTCATGGGGGCATGGCATTTGGAATGTTGATCTTGGACCTACGCCTATTGTCTCTTCTATGCTCAGTATAGCAACTGACAACCTTGATCATCGTCTTTCTTAGGTCATGCCCACCCAAAAGTCAGCAAGGCAGCTGCTGACCAGTGCATGCAGCTCGTCCATTCACAAGTCTGTAGTCACTTCGTCATAGTCTATTTTTATCCCTACTGACTCCCATACAGTGCAGTATCGCGTTGCATGAACCATATCTCCGTCTGATCGAACGACTCCTACCAGCTATGCCAGACCCATCTCTAGACTCGTTCTTCTTCTGGAACTCAGGTTCTGAAGCTGTCGAAGCCGCGATCAAGATGGCAAGATGGTTTACTGGTAGGCAGAACATCATCTGTATGCAAGGTGCCTACCATGGACGCACATTCGGTGCTATGGCGGTCACGAAAAGCAAGACCATCTACTCTGCAGGTACACACCCCCTCATGGTAGGCACAAATACACTTATATTGATGTGTCTTTAAACCTGAATGTTGTCTTCCAGCCGGGTGTCTTTTCCATCCCTTACCCGTACTGGCACCAACAAAACTTACCCATCACAACTCCCCAAACAACATTGACCGCGAACGCGCTCTACCAACTCGATCTACTCCTTGCTCAACAGACTTCACCTGCCAACACTGCGGCAATTATCGTCGAACCCGTGCTAGGCGAAGGCGGCTATGTTCCTGCTCCGCCCGAGTTTTTGCAGGGTTTGAGGAGCGTATGCGACAAGCATGGAATCATGTTAATCGTCGATGAAGTGCAAAGCGGCTTTGGAAGGACTGGTAGTTGGTTCTCCATCGAAGAGAGTGGCGTTAAACCAGATATCTTGGTTATGGCTAAGGTTGGTCGTCTGAACACCTATCTCGTGTTACTTCAAGCTAATCCTTCTACTTTTCAGGGCCTTGGAAATGGTTTCCCTATCAGTGGAGTTGTCAGTCGCAGGGAATTGACTGATACCTTGACACCTGGCTCAATGGTTCGTCTCTGCTCTCTTACGGATTTTCAGAGTTAACGCAATTGATAGGGCGGGACATATGCCGGCAACGCTGTCTCTTGCGCCGCCGCCGTTGCGGTTGCGGACGTTATGCGTGAAGACAAGATTTTTGCCAATGTTAATGCTCGGTATGTGTTACCCAGAATTACACTGCTCTCAGTTTCGGCCCACACAAGCAATGATGAGCTAAATCATATTCTTTCCCAGTTCAAACGAACTCTTCTCAGCACTTAACGCGCTAAAATACGACCCATCTCTCAACCCACACATCCTGGATGTACGCGGCAAGGGTCTCATGGTCGGCGTTGAGTTTGCTACGCCCTCGCCCTTCTCCCATTCCGCCGCTACCTCTGCCGTTTCCACTCCTCCTTCGTCGTCCCACCCAAAGAACATGGCTGCGAGAGTTACGAAGAAGTGCATCGAGAAAGGAATGCTCATCTTGACCACAAGTGTATATGAAGTTGTTCGCTTTATCCCTCCTCTAAACGTTACCAAGGAGGATATGAAGAAGGGGTGTGCTATATTTGCGGAGAGCGTAAGGGAGGTTGTGAAGGAAGGCTGAACCGGGAACTGCTGCTCTGCAGTTGTAAAAAACCTTTGCCAAACGGACACTGCTCTCTGTACAATTCACAATCCACTTTCATGTTGTACCACAGTGTGTATCCATCGAATTGCATCAATTGGTTAGCCATCTGTCTTGTCTAAGCTTCTACAACAACATGCCTGGCCTTCGGTCGACTCGTTGACTATTGCATAATTCCGCAATTATATCACAAGGTCGTATTTCGATTCCCCAGCCTGTATGATATCCAACTGAAGTGTCCTTCTCAGTCTGCCAAACCACCAGTCTGTCAAAAAATCCAGCAGGAAGCAGGCGGCTATATGCATCCGATACGCTGTCGTCGAGAGGGAAAGATTGATAAGAGACATCTACCGCCGGAATATCCGTTACTCCTGGTGTCCGAAGGAAATTGATGGCTTCATATTGGTTCATTCTGGGATCGAAAATGCTGAGATTGTCAATCGCACAACCAGAGCGTATCAAGAAATCACCAAATGCCGGGGGTTGAGTATCAGCCGCATATCCAGGACCAGGGTGTCCTCGCGAGGTGAACGAAAGATGCTTGAGGGCAGGTAAAGTGAGATAGTTGAGTAAATATAGGGCATTTCCGACTCCAGAGAGTGATAGGGATATAAGCTTCGGCAAAGTGGCTGGGTGTTCGATGACTGATGGCCACTTCGTGCTGATCCACGCCATATCCATGAATTCTATCCGCGTAGCCGAAGTGCAGTACGAAAGTTGTTGCAGAGTGTAAGCAAAGTCTGAATGAACTGTAAGGATTATCGTGTCCAATGACTCCAGTCTCGAAGACGGAAGCCCGTCTGATCGGACGGGGTTGCGGGTGTTTGGAGGATATGTGAGGCGAATCCGGCGGAGTACTGGAAGTGCACATATCCAAGCCCTCAAGGCGAGCATTTCATGGACATACCCAGAGCTGCGGAAGACAATCGAAATTTCAACGTCTTCCAGCAGCAGGGCAGCAGCGGCACCGTCTTTTCCACATGTCTCGAGGAACTGGCGGAGTATATCAATTTTGAGATGTAGATTCAACGAGCGACAGGACTTTATATTGTTCGCAATGCTTCGTGACGTCCGTATGTTGAACTGAGCCTGGTGAGGGTTGAAGTTGTTTGGGTTTATTGCCGAAAAATGAATATTCAACGCATAAAGGCTCATATCTTGCGGCCTGTCGTCTTCAGATGCCTGTCGCCTCCGAGTGTCCAAGGTCGATTCAGCATTCTGAAGCCATATTTCGAAGACATTGTGGGTTATGGGATCGTCCCAGTCCCACCTCACAGATACGGAATTCCAAAGTTCTGGAATGCTGAGGGCAACAGATCGCCACCTCCTGCAGACGTAAGTGAGCGAGAGAGGCACTTTGTTCTGCGCAGGCTGCATGAAATATTGGTGCTGGAAGGTGGGCTTTGTTTTGAGTTCGGATAGGGGCGTCGCTAGCAAAAAGATGGTGCGTAAAATCTCGAAAGGCGGTTGTGCAGCAAATACATGGATCTGTTGACATGTTGGTCGACGTTGATACAGATGAAGAGGAAGTATTCCCCTCACCTCGTTCTGGCCCACTTCCGAAACATTGTCATCGACTTTTGCCTGCAAATTGGATTGAGTGGCACCAGGGTCGTCTTGAACGGAAAGGAATTCGGGCATGATGAAATTAAATGAGGATAAAAGAATGCAGACGCAATTGCGCAAGACGCCTGAGGAATATGCGGTGTGGACGCTAAAGACGCCGTGGCGCTGGCGATGGTTAATGTCTTAGACAAAGGTGTTTTCTAGCTTCTTCATCGCTGCACGAGTGCCCATTCCCATTTAGGTTGCATTCGGTCGGGACACGCCGACATGCTCCATTGTGGCCTTGGCCTGATGGTCACAAAATATGTGCCTTGTGAGAGAAGCGGATCATCCTAAGTCATGAATGCATGGACCGCAACGCAGATTCATACAAGAACCTTGTGAGAGACCCTGGTCGAAAACTGGAATTATCCCGACTGATGTCAAGTGGACGAGTAGATTCACAATTCGATAGTCTCTTTATGCTTGAACTTTCTCCCAGCTCGCTCCGCTGAACGGAATCTGAATTGATTTCCGTATAGTTGAAATTGGATGTTTGGCACGTCCAAGACGGTTTGCAAATTCGCCATCGTAGATTTTACATCCATATCTGTGACGGAGGCCGGAATCGGGAGAGGAGCGTTTATGTCGTGAGACGCTGGTAATAGTGAATAGAGAGGTACGGCAAACATAAAAACCGAGTTCTGTTTCGGCAGAACTAAAGGGCGATGAGCTCTACCAGTTGGGAGGCGCGGGTGGGAAACGGCCTACCTTTGAGCTGGTCGGCTTTGGTCACGACCTTGAAGGTGTTCTCAGTCTCATGGATAACAATTCCGGAGAGACCGATAAGAGCATGGTTTTTGCTCTGAGTGACTGGATTTGAAGTTCAGATGAGCGATGAGCAAATAAGGGATTCAGAGGTCTATACCTGTCATCAATGATCCATGGAAGTCAGCTTTGAGCAGCTTGGGATGCATGCCAGATGCGTTAGGCATCGCCTTTCTGGCAACCTCGGTTTCAACCCCTTGAGATGGCTTCTGCTGGAGTCCTAATAACTCTGACATATATCCCATCCACAGCTGATGTAGCGGTAGGAACAGATTGAACCTGCATGCTGTTAGAACGATCTTTAGCAAAAGCTGTCGGATGATTTACTTTGCCTGGCTTTCGTCAAACTTCCAAACTCCCTTCTCCTTGGCCTCCCTCTTTCCTATAATTCCAAGTTTCTTCCGTTCTTTCTCTTTCTTTCGTTTCGCCCGTTTCTCCTCGAGCTCCTTCTTTGCTCTGCTGTCCCTTGCGGGATTTTCAAGGAGAATCTGGCGACCTTTTACACGTGTGTTATACATCCCAGCTGGATCAGACGATAGCGACAAGTTGGATGTGACATATGTGGGCGTGAATGGCGCGGATGTCGAAAACTGTATGCGCCGATTCTTATTGAAGAAATGAGTTCATATGCCATCTAAGAAGGACATATCAGTGCACCTTCAGAAATGGTAACGGTGCATAAATATCCAACGTTTTCTGCGGTTGTGAAGGCCCTGCGTCCATTTGGTGTGAACTTGAAGATACAAAACGTCGTGCAAACGTCTTGGATCAACTGAGGTTAAACTTGGTTCTGCCTTTATTATTTGGCATCGCCTTCCAGATATATCTAGGAGCTCTGTCGTTGGAACTTGGAGTTCTACTGCCCTCACTTGCAACAGTGTGTCAACTTTTCGAGCATATCTGAACTAATGAAAAGACCAAGCAAACGTCAAAAAATTGACAATGACAACACCCAGACCATGGACTCTGCGACGTTCTCTCAAGTGACTGGCCTTGAAGAACATAAGGTGAACGATATGCCGGATTGTGAGGTCTACTATATGGAATCGTTCATCTCGAAAGAAACATCGAAAAATTGGTACTCAGCGCTCCTGGAATTGGACAGTTGCAAGTCTGCTTTGCACGTTCAAAAGCCTCTGCGACTCACCAGACGACTCGTCGACTTTAGGGTATCAACCAAAGCTAAAGGTGTACGGGCGAGAGGTAACCCAGTCTCGTAAGATTGCAGGTTAGCTTTTTATCTCCTCACCAAATTTCTTGCGCTAATTTCGCGAAGCCTATGCGACGGATCCAAAACTCACGCTAAAGTACAGCGGACAAATTGTCGACATGAAATACGACTACCCGCCCGTGCTTCGCGTGATTCAAGACCAAGTCGAAGAGAAGCTGGGCGTAACCTTCAACCATGTTATGCTTAATCTTTATGAGGATGGGAAAGTGTACATTGGAAATCACCGCGACAATTTGGAGAATAAGTGAGCGCACCACTTTGGTAACACTCGCCGCCTGCAAACCACAACTTCATATGACATAGGGTCATTGCCAGTGTGTCCGTTGGAGCACCTAGGACATTTGTCATGACGCACGATAAACCAAAGGCATCGGCTTCAAAGACTGCATCTGCCAACAGCCAAAAGTGCGTCTTAGACACATCTCCGGACCAAACCCACAAGACATCGAAGTCGAAGAAGCGACCGAATGAGGATGTTGAGGATGATTTAAGCTCCACTATGGTTATGCAGAAGCGCTGGACATTGGCACCAGGCTCTTTGGTGGTAATGCAAGGAGAGACGCAGAAGTTCTGGAAGCATGAAATCCCGAAGTGAGTCCACAAGTTTCACGGTGATGCATTACTAATTGCCTAGGAACCACTTTCAGAGATGCGAAAGTGAAGGAAGGAAGGATCAGTTTGACCTTCCGTCAGTTGGTTCCTTGAGAAGCTAGACACGTCGTACCATTCATGAAGTCTTACCTGACTGGGAATAGAGCGTACGCATTATTGAAGGTGTGTTATCATCGGTCCCGTCATTCCTGTCCTCTTACTGACTGTTCGAAAGGTATCGGTAATTTATTATATTTCATTACTCATCTAGTATGTTACCTTCCTCGTTGGTGAAGCACAGCAGGCATCTATATTGTCTTCTCCATATAAATTGACCCTCGCCTTGTTCTCTATCGTTTCTGACTCCCGAGGCGATCGAAACATCTATTCAAGATCTATAAAAATGCAGATCTCACATCGCAAACAACACAAAGACTCACGGTTCTCAATAAAACCAGCTCCTGTTCTACTCTGGATCATTCTCCGCCAACGTATACTTTGCCACCGTCTCGCATCCGCGTATATGATAGAATCCCGTATTCTTGACGTTACTCGACTATAAGCAATAGCTAAATGCTGCTTATCTGCCCTAGCCATAGCTCAGCGAGGAGCGCGCTACCAAAGCCTTGTCCTCGGCTCTCTGAATTTGTTACAAGGAATTTTATTTCCAGCATCTTGCGTGCGTCTGGCTAGTCTTCAAGCATGGCTGACAGAGCATCCTGGAATTTTACATAGCCGGTAAAATGATCCCTACCCTCCGCCTTTCTATCACCCAAAAGCCCCTCGTTCAACCCGACACAATTCCTTGAGGATCTGAAGGCGTATCCAAACAGTGATCCCTCGAACGTGGAAGTGTTCCTCACATTCCGGGATGCTACATCGAGATGAGTAACCTTTTCGGCGGGCAGGAGTAAATAAGACTCCCTTAGTACGCGACAAAGTATGCCTTTCCAGAGTTCGCAAAAAATGAGACTCATCGTAGCTATTCTCGCGGTATGCTCAGAGAGACAGGTAGGACCTTTCTCCTAGAAAAGGGCGAGTATTCCACTTTGATTTGCCCTTTTCCCGTAATCTTGGTTAATTTACGCATATAGATTATCAGGAATGCTAGAGATTAGTGGACAAGACACAACATACTGAGAACCTGATATGCTAGCCTGTGGATAAATACGTACCAACGCTTATCGTAAGATTATGTGACCTGATAAAACTGACGAGAGGTAATTAGTCAAGATAGTATTTATAAAGAATACAAGAGATCAGTGTAAGGGATCCAACCTGATATGCTCACTAGAAGATACTTATCAGCGCTTGCCCTAGGCACCAGCGCTTAGCGTGAGGTTTTACATGGCCCGATAAATTACTGATATGTACGCTAATGGGGATTTTTCCGATAAAGCAACCGGAGTCAATCTTTTTAGGCCTAAGATTGGTCGGCCTTACTTCACTAAAGCATCGTGTCGAACGCGAAGATTTGAACAAATGGGGAATTTGGATCAGGTAGAAAATTTACGGAAAGGGGAAGTCTCATGGCAGGTTTGACTGCGAGGGAGATTATTGGGCACGATTTCCACGGAAAATTTATCGACCAGGAAGCAATGGCCCGTCAGTTAACTGATCGTTTGTTCAATGACTAGGACCTTCTCAGTTCCCGTCTACAAGTATCAGTTTCCTCTTTATCACATTGTTATATAAGATCATGTCACATCATATCGTTCGGTAGTTTAGTTAGACCTTTGTTATTTATGGACTGCATCCACCAGTGCTCCTGCCCGCGCCCACGTCCCAAAAAAAGTGCATAGCTCCAGTTGTTGGTTGGGCCAACGCATACTGCGTGGTGTGTCCCCAAAAGTAAAATAGAAACACACATCTTATAATTCTATGAGAATGGACAGCCCCGCTGGGACGCACGTCTGGAATTTATCAGTAGCGAGCTCGGCAGCTGCGCGTATCTTTGATGGAACTTTCAGGCCAAATGTCGGATCCATTTCCGGACAGATTTTGACCCCTTAGGTCGGGTCCAAAACGGACAGAATTTTGGATTTTTGGAGGTATGTCGGCAGACAAAAACCGTGGCAGGAGGTGCCTCATTATCGCAAATCTTACATGCCTAGTTGAAATTTTATTTATAGGTTATAATTATATGTTACAGTACGACTAGACTCGAAGCCGTCTCCTTGGGGGGAAGTTCTTGACCGAGAGTTTGAATTACTTCCCAAGGAAACTAATCCCTTCCACAAGTTATCCATAACGGCGGTTTCGAGCCTACAGTACGACTATAAGCTTATTTTAATAGGGAATTCCCTCATAACTACGCTGCGGACTCTTTCTGCAATGGCCTTCATATAGCTCACACGCCATCGCCTCCAGCTCCCCAAATTGTCCCCTAAAATGCGCTCTCAGAATCTCTTTCGCTTCCTCGTTGCTCACCGGCGCAAGCCAAGGCTTATAATACCCGTTCCTCCTCACACCGCCCCAGCAGAAAAGCATGAGATCCCTCCATGCTGCTGGGACAAGATCCCATGCAGTGGTTATTGCCTTGCTGAGCATGGATTCGACTTGTCATTTGGGATTGAATATGACAAGCGGCATTTCTAGCTCATGGCTGATCTCGCGATCGAGATTGCGCTTAAGCCGTTCAGAGCCAAAGTACTCGAGAGGGGGTGGGATAGGGAATTGCATCGGGTCTACATCGTTCCATCGAAACCACCAGTGGGCAAAGGCTAAGGGAACTACGACGGAACAGGCATCAGGGCCGGTAATTGGGGAAAGGACAAGTACTTACGATTATCAAAGTGTTCCAGCTTCAAGAGCCTCCTCACGTCGTTTGGCAAATAGCTCCAACACACTCGATGAAGCTCTAGAGTTGAAGGTATCATGCCATGTCCTCGAATGATAGACACGATGAAACTCACCACCACACAAAATGGTATAAACATAGGCATTCTTATCATTCATCGACTCCGTGTCGAGCCTGGGTTCGTCCACCCTCGTCCGTCCATATCGGCCCTTGTGTTCGTCGAGCTTCCTGTCAGGGAATAACAAGGCGAGATTAATTGGCTCCGTGTCTCTCAAACCATTTGCGGCGCGGTATGCAACGATGCGGTCGTGCAGTATGCACCCACTACTGATGCTTGGTTCACTGTGCCTATGAGGGTCCGAATGGGGGCTAATTGGAGTTGGACTATTTTGTTTTGAGCTCGAGGACAAAGTGACAGAGGAAGAGGGGCTCAGTGGCAGCGGAGAATAATAGGCCATCGAATCTATCTTCACCTATAACGTAGAGAGCTTGGCCGTAAGGAGGAGGAATGCCAAAGGGATAGGAGGTGTTGAGCCATGTTGTACCTCCTATCCTTTGGCATTCGTCGGAGTCATTAGGAGTGACTACAAGATGTTCTTAGGCCATGTTACTTAAGTTCATGCGAAGGTAATAAGTGAAGTACCCGGAGGCGCAGCCGACGGGTACGTTTTAGGAGTTGCCACTCGTCGCTCGTCAGAATCGAGCTCGCTATCCGTAAATTTATTTTTAGCCCACCCACCCGCTTCCTCATTAGCTGTTAAATCAGGAGACGAAAAACATGGTACTAAACCTGCACATTGAGTGATTTGGCTCAGTTCTGGCTTCTGGGTTGGTAGATGCTTTACTCGTACCCTCATATCTCCGGAACGGCTACCCCGATTCTCTTGGAATTTGTGCATCTTTTTCGCGTTGCTCACGTGCTTTGAACGAGCCTATGCGCATGGCATGAAGTACGCTGGTTGTTGTGCTGGATACTGACCTCACATTTTAAGCCTCCCTGCAGCTCGTCTGGGCCCTACCTCGAGTTTGCTGGCTTCCCTTTGCCTAGAACTCCATATTTGAGGTCCACCTGTATTTATGCTTTGGCCTGGGCGCGTTACTAGGAGCGACTGAATTTGTAGAAGTTCTCCCTGGTTTGACCTTTCCGCAACATCCCTGACGGTCTGCTTATTATATTCAAGGACTCCTTCAAACGAGCTTGTCTGTACTTTTTAGACACGTCTTTCAACTCGGCGATAGCCTCAGCCACTCCCAAAATAATTGTCTGATTTCCTCAAGTTCACCTCTAGGCACTATCTCCAGCTAGGGAGTCATATGCCCTTGTATCGTAAAATTTCTTACTATTTCTTGGATTTCCTAAACTATAGCTTTCCAACGGGCCCACTTTCGTTGCGTTTGGATTGGCCGTTGCTTCAGAACTAAAGAAATATTGTCCTGGTGCCCAGCTGCTACTATCACCAGCAGTTTATCTACCAATTTTTTAAAACTGCATACGCCATGCAAGCGCTCTCAATGAACCATTCTATTATTCCGTACTTCTTATATCTACGAATCTTATCACACCGTTCTGTACTTATTTAATCGAGTGCGCACGGTCCGCTCAAACATATGGTAAGAGTAGGACGTCAGAGGTACTTACTGTCTGGGTGGCGTCGGGGGTCATCCGCCAGCACCTCCATCGTCCTACGCCCTAAAGAGACACGGTTCACACCGTCTGCTCTTCACGCCCAAACTAACTACCACATACATGGCCGGAGAGGCACGACACCATCCTTCGAGATAGTACGACTCGGAACTCATGTGCCTGCTATTGACCACCGCTGATTGTGTCTTGGGCGCCTAAATTCCGCTTTCTTTCGTACCACCACCATACTCGCCCATGGCACCTACGGCAAAGATAAGGGTCCTGTGGGTTGGAATGAACACAGGAAAGAAAAACTTCGGCTATTATATGGTTATGACGTTGACCATGGAGATGTTGAAAACGTGCGGTTAGGAATGTGTTGTCGAGCAGGTGACGACTGCTGCGGAGGACATTATTTAGATAGAGTAGCAAATGGTGGTGTAGTTTTGCTTTAGAAGGATATCTGAAACTTTATTTTTACCAGGATGGCACCTCAAGCCCTCCATACCCAGAGAAGAAATCAATTGAGTGGACACTTAACTGGCGAACTGAACCACTATATATATAAAATTCGAACACTGTAACGCGACAGGTACCTATAGCTATGGTACTATTGTTCAACCAAATAGTCCGTCTCCTCATTATTTTACACTGCCATGTGCATATGCTGAGATCCGCCAACCATTTCGTGGTTTGCCACTATTCAGATCCAGACTGAGCATTTATGCGATTGAGGTGGCTTCTGGTGACTTGCGGACGCTATATTCTCTGATTGGACCATGACAACCGTTGGTGGAGGGCTTGGCCCAAGGCTGTGCTGCGTTCACATGGCTGGCGACTATAAAAGCGCAGGATGCTCGTTTCAGATGCTCCCCGTTCGCTGGATCGAACGGCCCAAAGCCACCTCAAGGAAATCTTCAAACTATGAGTGCTCGAGCAGCAATGTCGCCCAGGTTGCCTCAGCTATATTCTCCACGTCGCCCGTCGCCGCTGGGGCTTCCACCGATGGGTTTTCAACCGTTAGCACCCCATATGGCGTTCCAAAGTAGTCCTTCATACCCCAAGACGCCAGATCGGACTATACAACCCAAAGGCCCCCCAGAGACGAGAGTACACTTTCCCCCGGAAGCGCGTCGTCCGCCGGCCGGAACGACGCAGCGACCCAGGTCCCAACCGCCGCCTCCAGCCTTGACGCTGAATACGCAACACCATCCTCCCACACAGCCTCAGCCGGCGACTGCGCAACCCGGTGCGACGCAAGAGATGTCAATGCGTTCTCCGCCTAGTCCTACGCCCAGCTCAACGTCAAGCTTGAGCTTGTATAGCGCGGACAGCGTCACAAAGAATTTCCCGATCGAGACGGTCAATAAGCAGCAGCAGTATGCGGAAGACAAGCGGACAGGCATTTTCTGTGGTTGCATAAGTGCGTAGTTCATTTTACCTTTCATCTATCTATCGCTGAACCCGTCCACTCAGACTTCCGAGCTATCTTTGGCTCAAAACCGAAGCAAAGCAGAATCCTAGATCCGCCTCCACAGCCTGTACCGACTCCGCCAATGGTGCAGGTACAAACCAGGAGACGACCGTCTCCATTGAATCTATGAACTGATTGGGAATGATTTGAGTTGGAAATTGATGCGAGATGACCTGCAGAGGTTGTGGCTAGTTGCATGTGAGCAACCTAATTACTCATGCTGGCTCCGCATCTTGAACGTTTCCCCTAGACCTATAATGCAATAATAAATCTCTCTTTCTCCATTCCATGTCCAGTCCGAGGAAAGATACGTACACACCAACTGTTCTGTTTTGTGTTACGCCAAATCAGATGGAAACCTGGAGTTCAGTTCCGTTCGGCATACTATCTCTCCAAGAGGTGAATCAGTCGTCAAGGTCTTAAGACACTGAAGATTTCGCACAGCTCGTATGGTAACGATGTCTGAGACTAGGAAGGTTGATACCCCAGCACAATCGTGTAGATGTCAGCACGCAATTCAACCTCAATCGATGGGCTTTTCTTGTCCGCGACATATGTATGTATGAATAATCCAGCGACTCGGTTCCCTACCCGCCGCAGATTCAATAGTCCTGAGTTCGGGTTGTCCCGCTACGGCGTTCATCCAATTCAATTTCAATATGTTCTATGCTTCCAGAAAACTGTCGGGCGACATATCCGCCTCAGCAGTGCCCCTCTTATCCTAATCACCTGGACATGCAACGCACGCAGTGAAGTATGTATCTTCGCCTCTCGCCCTCTGCTTGAATTTGACATACATTTCCTCCCTTTAATCAGTGCGTGCTTGTAACTGAACTCCTAAGACCCTTTGAATGCCTCGGCAGAAGTCAATAAGAAAGTCTAGGGGCGCTAGCATTGGTGGAGTAGTCCGCCATTGGCCGAGCGTTTACGTGAAGTCGGTAATGTACATATAACGGTCTGGACGCTGAAGTTGCACCAGGCTACTCTCGACATGGACGACACCCGTATACCTTTTGTCATCGCGCAGCTTACACCAAGGTAAGTACATCTCCAGCAACCTCAGCTAGGCGTCTGAGTTGTGCTAAATGCAACTTGACAGTATTGGACCTATGGTACGCCCTCAGTCTCTGGTCGTCGCCATTCCATGCCGACTTGACCATGGTTTACTAGCTAATCGGAACTTCCTTAAACCTTGGCGCCCTTGGAGTTAATTTCGTCCAAACCTGTCTGTTTTCTCTCCTCGAATGCATATCGTTCAATTTCTGACTGCTATACAATCTCCAACAGATCTATACTTCTGTGCATTCGACGGCGATCCTATCTTTCTGAAAGTCCTTGTCCTGGTTGTCTTTACTATGGGGACCCTTTCCACCACTTTATTATCCATTCTTACATACTCTGTAATCATGGTTGGTACCTTCAGTCCATCCCAACTTGACCTCCGCAGGTTAGGCTCCCAATCAGCGCTCAGTCTTATAGGTCACATGGGTATATTCAACCGAACGTACCCTTGCTCTTCTCTTCACCTAAATTTCTGTGTAGGACCTTGCATCATACAGACTTATTATGCGCATCGCATCAGAAGACTTTGTGGATCTTACCCAGTTCCTGCTCTGATTCTTCTGGTGCGAGCTCTTCTTGTTCGCAGAGCTCACTTGTTCCTAATCTTTTAAGATAGCTCGCTCTGCTTCAAACAAGCTGCGTACTAATCATTACTGGCAAATTCAAACGTGGCCCATTTGCTGAACAACTCACACATCCCTTCGAAATCTTCGGTTGGGTGAGTTAAGTACTTTCATGACGTCTCTTCACAAATTCACGCCAAGTCGCAGATTTACATGGGTAGTACCATTTTGTGCGACCTAATTATTGCTACTAGCATGATACGCTTTGTGTGTACTTTCCATCCCAGATGTTCGGTGGTGCTCATTCGCATATATTCAGCTTTCTCGCGTTGATGTTCAGTCCCCAAGAACCCGACGATTTATCAGAAGGCTGATCAGAATGTGTTTCGCTACCGGTTTTATGACAGGTGAACATATCCCTTTCTCTTGTCTGTTAACCTCTTGTCTGAATAACTTATGTTATAGCCGTTTGTACTCTAATGGGCACTATACTCTTCGCTCTGGCTGATAGGTCGCACGCTTATATTACCGCTATCTCAATACTCGGCAAGGTCTACGCCATCTCTTTCATGGCACTCCTCAATCATCGAATGGAAATCACGCACAGTGTTCCGTCCCAAGAAATTACCGCGTTAGCCTTCACTTCTCAAGAACCTCCAAGTCACAGAAGTTCCAGCTCATTAGGATCCCCATTTCGATCTTTCCACACTTAATTTCTTTACCTGTCTCAAAGCACACGAGTTTAAAGTATCAATGGTCGCCTCCAAACGATTATACATTGCATTACGCAATACTATTAGGTTCAAACAGTAGAACCTATTTCTAAATATAGAAGGATTTACCATATAGGGTAGCTGAGAACTTGACATCAGCAACGCAGGGATTCTTGATAATGAAGTCATCAACGTTATAAACAATCGCGTCTGGGACAACAGTCGATTTCATGGCGGCCATCAGCTTTTGACTTAGTCGCCAAGGGAGAAAAATTTCATTCAAAATGAATTGATGTGCCGATTATTGGGTACGGGATTTGCATCGATAGAACTACAAGAATTCAGAAGATGCCATGGCAGAGGAGGAAAGCAGGGTCTAATCTGATCGTAATCGTATCGGTCATGGCGTTCATGAGGGTCGTGTCGCGCGTGGATGGAGTCAAGGTAACGCTAAGCAGAAGCGGGGATGAGGTGATCAAAAGAGTAGGGAAGTAGGTATCACGATATAAAAGCAGAAAAGATGACGAGAGATATAAACAAAGGACATAAAGATAAATATGAAGCAAAGCCCAAGAGCGGAAGTTGGGCAGGGAAGGAATGGAGGAAATCACTTCGGTCCGCCGACCACACCGCCAGCCCGTCTTCCTAGAGCCCTCAATACCACTACGCAAACACCAATGCTCATAAGGACAAGGTACCCACCTCCCGCCCTACGACCTAGGATTGCGTCTCTCTTGACGTTCCAAGGCGACGTCTGGTAGGGTGCGGGTCTAGTGCTGTCGGATTCTCCTTGCGAGCTGGACGTCGAGGCTTCAGAGGGTGAACGCAGTCCCGGGTTGGAAAGTTGGGAAGGTTTGGTACTCAGGAAGCCCGGGGTCCTTTCTTCCCCAACGATAGGAAGAACGAAGGTGCCCCAACATTTCCTCAACAAGCCCACGGGTACAGGCCAGAGCGCAGCATCAATGCTCTCCTTCTCAGCCAGTTCATCTAACACCCGCTCCTTATTCCCAAGCCTAACGCGTTCCTCTTGCACCTCAGCCTCTCTCCGGTTGAGTCCATCGAGCTGTAACCGTGCCTCCTGCTCTTGCTTTAGCATTTGCGTCTCTTTGAGAGAGACTTCGGCCTCCTTGAGTGACAGTGCCCTTTCCTTTGCCTGCAGGGCACGATCTCGTTCCTCAAACTGCGTATCCCGCGTTGCGAGTTGGGCATTCATAGACGTCCAGTGGTTGTCGGAGGACGTCTTTTTCTCAAGCATTTCGATCTCCTGAACAGTCACAACATCTTCACGTCGACTGACAGCCTCCTCTCGGCGCTGCACCTCTTGTTCTCGAAGGGAGAGTGTTGCCTCACGCTCGTCCAATAACCTGGCGCGATCTTCGTCTTCCGTTCCATTCTGCTTGACACTAGGAGATTCTTCCACAGGTGCAGAAAAGAGGCCCATGAGTCCGTCGCGTTTGACGCCGTCAGGCTTGCGACGTGCCCCGGTTGTGCCTGCATTTCGACCAGTCTTTCTCCCAATCTCAGAGACGGAGCCAGCATTCTTCCCGTTGGCATGAGGGTCTGCACCGCCTCCAATGCGCTTCACGGTGTCCCCAAGCTCCATTTCCCAAGCCTCAACCCCAGTGATAGGGCCAGGAATGATAGGTTGACCGGCCAAAAGTGCCTGCATGCTCAGCTCCTCTTCCTCCTGGTGGTGGACGGTGCCATTCGACACAACGCTTTCACCTTCACTTTGAGTCTCGAAGGCAGTGTTATAACCGTCGGTACCAGATGTAGCACTGGTGGTGCCATCTTGACCCTCAACTCCGCTTTCATATCCAGTCTCCTCCTCAGCGCCAAGATCCGCTACGCCAGTATTCGTACCGACCAAACGTCTGGGTCTCGGATGGTGCAGTTGCGCTGGAGCAGTGACAGGAGGATATGGTAAGAGCCTCTTGCCTTTGCTATCTCCGGATAGCCGGCCATTAAAAGGACTAGGATTGTGCCGAACGACAAAGACTTGTGAGCTAGGAGAGTGTGCCCCTTGTTTGAAGCCCAGTTCATAATCGCTGGCAGGTCCGATAAGAGGAGGTGATGCATAAGAATTGCCAGTTTGCTGAGGGCTGTGAGGAAGGGGGAAAGTTGCTCCAGTGTGGGAAGGCGTAAGGGAGGGTACGTATCCATTCACTATAAACGGTGTCAAGGGAGATAAAATATTGAAATTTTATATGCGTACCTTGGTTCGGAGGGAATGGCAGCATTCTGGGTTCACGTCCATTTACATTCCGTCGGGCCACGTTGGTGATAGTAGCGTCACCCTCCTTCTCGTCAACAGCGGCTTCGGATATCGATCTCTCAGGAGCTGGGGCAAAAAGATTGTTGACAGCACCCCGTTGAGGAAGCGTCCGTGGCTTGGGAGGAGAGGCACTGGGGTGACGATGCTCGTAATGATTTGAGGAGAACGAGTCCCGCTTCGTCGGAGATATTGAGCGCCTTCCGTACTCAAGAGCGATGCCTTCCTCTTCCAACGATGTCTTTTCGAGAGAATCGATCATATCCCTAACCCTTCCACGTTCGCTAGTAGAACTTGCGTTGCTCGAATGTCGGCTTCTTCTCATAGTGACACCATTAAGCCCGCCTGAGCCAAGATTTGACGAAGAAGACGACAAATTCCCCGTGTCTTCCTCGTCCTCCTGCTCATTTGAGTGATCAGTGGCTGCGTTACCGAAGCCCCAGATGCGGCCTCGAAGTACGCTCTGTCGCAAGCTACGAGAAGAAGCGAGAAGTGTAGCACGCCAGAGCTTGTTGATTCCAAATCTATAGATCGATACATTAGTGAGGATGTCATCGAGAAAGCACATCGAGTTACTGACTGCTCCAGGTCCTCATCAGAAAGCCTCAGGAAGACCCTTCCTGTGATTCTGTTTTCCTTGATAAACTTGGAAATGTCCTTGGAAACAGGTGTAGGCAAGCTAGCGTCTCCTGCTTGCAGGGTTGAAGCAAGGTACGAAGAGAGTTGTGAAGGAGTCCATGTCTTGGGATCGTCTGGAAGATCCAGAGTGGGTACAGGAGCACCAACAGAAGATGGGAGCGTCTCGGCACGCTGGACTCGTCTGCGAGGTGTATCGTCGTCTTCATCGGCGTACTGCCTGTGAACTGGCGACGGTGACGGTGAAGATGAGGTGATGTTGGAATTTGGGGGCGGAGGCAAAGGCAGAGGTGCATCCGACGTCAAGCTGCGACTGTAGCGGTGGCGACTAGGACGATGATGCTTCGTTGGGGAGTGTTGTCCCGACGTCGGTGATGGAGACGTCGGCACATAGTGGTGGGCCGACGCGTGCGACGACGAGGAGTTGGATCTCGACAGAAGTGCCGTTGATGTCGTCTTGATGGCATAAGGGTGAGCATTTGGGGTCTCTTTCTTCGGAAATCGAAACCCAGAGGACGACGACGGCGGCGAGGAAGCTGCGGTGCTCATCGTCGGGGACACTGGTGCAAGAGCCCTGCTCGACGTTCGCGTCAATGAACAGGCAGTAGTCAC
>Ga0247741_1000314_pt1 | contig 29577 bp, 37 predicted proteins | sample UWRJL213509R2_FD_180945 | JGI IMG/M metagenome (GOLD analysis project Ga0247741, IMG submission 180945) | Plant litter microbial communities from Arlington Agricultural Research Station in Wisconsin, United States - UWRJ-L213-509R-2 | ecosystem: Environmental > Terrestrial > Plant litter >... | reverse complement strand
TTGACTCGTTTCGACTGCTTTCTGACTATTTGTTGACCTCATCAGTAGATGAAATGCCACATAATGTACTGCTAGCTTACCAGCCCCAGGACTCAATACACACTCACCTATGTGCCTGTCTGACCGTTTCTACGGTTTCTCAGTGCAGTATAATCCACCTCTTGACAACAACGCCTTATCAGAACGCTTCTCTCGTCAAATTGCATTTGACACTTTTGTCTGAGAAGCAGACGCAAGTCAGTGCGAACTATGGCGAGAAATTTACATGTAAAGGTATTGTTGTATTTATAGCTTATAGCTTATAGCAAAGACATCGAACTCGACCTCGAAGAGGCCATCCGTGACCCTAGCGACCCAAAGTCACGTTCTTGGTCGACCCGTTGGTGATTACCTAATCGTACTTGGTTTTCTCTTCTACAACCACCATGGAACGCCAATTTCTGCTCGAGGAACGCGTTTCTCGTCCCATCAAGTGACTTGGGACCAATGACGACCTTTCTCCAGGCCAATGAAACCTTTAACGGTGGCCTTGTCATGGCCGATGACTCGAGATCTTGCCATCGATGGCGTTGTGAAGCAGCTCCAGGTTCCAGCATTTTGTTCTCGGAGTTTTCTGAGGTTAGTCATGGATTTCTTGATTCTAAATGATTTTTGGACTTGGAGTGAACGAATTTTTTCTGTAATAGTGATGTTCAAGCATTGGTATGTATGCCCCGCGAAGTTGGCTTGGTGCAACGCCAACAGATCTAGACCCATCACATGCCACGAAAAGCGAACCCAAGGAGCAAGCTTGTCCGGACCAAACTCTATGGCTTTCATAAAACTCGTGGGTCTTGTGGATTCACTACGGTTGCGAGTCCGTCGGGGTCAAGGTTACCGCATACGACTATATTTGCTGACTAGCAAATTTCCGCACGCCATCTCTCTCTTCGTAAAATCAAACAACCCTCAGAGTCTGGATCGATCTCTGCACAGGGTGTGCGGGTATACATATCCACACTTGCATCCGTTTTCACGGCTTCCCACTCGTCGTCATCTGACCATCTTGAGACGGGGCAAGCTCGTGATGTCACAGGATAACCCTCCCACATACACTTATCTGACCCTTTTCAGCGCCATCTTTACTTCATCTCGGGTTATTTCAAATCTCCTTGTCGATTCCATGATTCATTTGGCACGATGTCAAGGCTTGTCACAGCGTGCGACTATGGTTACCCCTCCGACCCATCCACCCGTTACATTGGGATCGTGAAAACCACGAGAAGCGGTTGTGATCGCTTCATAACAAAAATCAAGTAGTCGGGATGGTACATTCCCTTTTACCTTGATTGGACGCACTACAATCTGTGCTGGTACGGCTTCTCTTCACATCCTCTCATACTGTCCAACTAAATCTTGCGCGCTAACCTTGTACAGCAACAAAACTTCCTAGATAACAGTACCCCTTATCCTCACACAGTCATTGCTGTTATGTCCGCCGTAATTTATGTCTTCGGGAAGGTGAGCTCTGTCAGCTCTAATTGTATAGCATTAGTAAAACTTCCCGCTTGTCAGCTGCAATATCTTGTGAATTTGAGGGGTGGTTGAGAAGCAATGATCCCGCCCCACCTGAAGGGACATTCGCATCCAGTGGCGCCGGCTGATCTTTCAACAAATATATGCTTCGACAAACAAGCCAAGATTACTTTCGCCTGATCCTGTTTTCAGAGAAAGTGCTCGTTTTTGAAACAACGCGGCTTTAGACATATATGCGCCGTCGTTCGAACAAGACGACGCTTTCGTGGGTATACTCTCGGTCACTGGGCGCTAATAATAGTGACATTAACCTTGATCTATAGGCTTGCCGACCGTCGTTCATACTTGTCAAAAATGTCACGGATGATCAATATTCCAGTCTGGGGTTGGTCCCCGAAAATGGGGTTGATAGAGCAATAGGTGCCTCTTAAGATCGATAATTTATACCAGCTTCTCTGAACACTTATCATCATCTGAATACTTACCATCCTTATAGCTAATGGCCTGAGGACCGTTGAACAGCTCGACTCGGGGAACGCCTCATTGCATGGGTACAAGGTCCGTGTCTTCGTTGGACATCTGCGCGCTAAGATTACCCCATTGATTATTAACATCCTAGTTGGACCTTTACCACTGAATCGCCACTCGGCCATCTAACTGGTTTCTTGACTGTGGACATACAAGGTCTTCCGGCTACTCTGTAGTGATTATCGATGGCGCCCAACGATACAAATAGTCTTTATGCGTTGGTATGACTCTTGCGCTGTCGACACGTCTACGCCCGCCCCGCACTTGACGGCGATTAGGATGCGCACTCACTTCGCCGCAGCATGGGTTGGGCCTTCTCCAATGGATCGCCTGTTTTGTGGTCGGATCCTATGGACCGCTTCCCCTTGCAGGAGTTGACACGTTTTGCTTCACTTTCCAGGTTGGTACGAATTCCTAGACGAAGGTTTTCATTTATGTGGCTCATACCGCCCTCAAATTTACCCACCTCCGTATGGATGTTACCTTCCTTCTGGCGGCCTTAACGAAGACATTGTTTGATCTAACTCTCCGGTGGTATTTCCTTAACCAAGTGCTCAATACCTGTCGTCCTTGGCCTCATGGTGGCACGTACCCACCATGTCTGCATGCTAGGACCCGTCAAAAGCTTTATAGATCGTACTTCTCAGCCAAAGCGTCTATCTGAGCACAGTCAGCTTGCCATGGATCGTGTTACAAATTGGTGCTCTGTATGCAGTTTTGTCATGGACATGACAGTTGATCGCTGTGGCTTGCGAACTTTGACCGAAACTTTACTTGCACGACACATCACTGTTTTTACTGGGTAGCCATACTCGATGGGGATTGGTCTGCTTCCCGGATGACGATTACGTCTATCGGCCGATTTGACAGATCCTCCTATCCAGCATTCGGTTCTATCACGTTAGTTGGACCTTCAAGCAATATGACCCATCCTTCTACTACAGTTGCAATGCTTTCAATTACATGATCTGCTTAATAGTCTTCCAAATGGACGCCACTCGGCTAAGGCAGGATCTAATCTCCCAGTCACTTGCGCAGGCGAAGCGCTGTGGATTACCTTCCCAGGACAGAACCCACCCTGCGATTCTTATCTCGCGTACGGCCAAATCGGACTTATACTTCCAAGAGTAAGATGGTCCCCTACCTCTGGAAGTTACTACTTGTCGGAATGCAATATGAATAAGGTGTTTATTCCTCGGGAGGGCTATAGAACTCAGGTGCATGGATGGAAAGATAACAAACTTAATAAGTCATCTCTTAATGTGTGTTGCAAAGTTTGATATGATATTTCCGCTCTTGATTTCGCTTGCAGATACACATATACGGAGTAATTTGTCGACAATGTGACATTTCTGTATTCCATCCTTGTGTGACCATTCCATACACTCACCTGGTCATCTCCCTTAGCTTTCAGCGCTCTTGTGCAAGTAAATCTCCGATGACTGCGCTATTCCGCTTCCAAGATGACTGAGAAAGCGATGTCTTGCATCTTGTTCGCATCTTAGTGACTCGTCTGACATCGCCACACATTGATGAGTCCACCTCACAATGGAAACCAGGTTGGGGATGCCGCATCAGGGTCCGCGCAGAAAGTACCCTTCTGCCTCGTTTGACGCCACCCTCAGGCTCGAGAGGGCTTGGACACGTAAAGCAAACGCGACCATAGCGAAAGATTTCATCGCGGCTCTTGCACGAATTGAAAATGGCCATTGAAAGTAACCAGGTATTTCATCTGCTGGCTGTGTGTGGCGGCTAATCATAAATATCGCAGCTGATCACGCGGCAATATCATTTCACATCGGGAACTTGGAAGGGTCGAAAGAAGGGACCGCGGAAATTCTTCTCATTTTTTGAGCGTCAACCCTGTCTGTATCCTCTTCTGAGGGGGCACGAGGCCATCAATCACCATATAAGCGGTCTGTTCACCTCCTTATCCCGTCCTCCCTTTCTCCCTCTTTTCTCCCTTCTAAACATGGACGCCTTGAAGAACATGTTGTCCCCCTTGGGAATGAGCACCGGGGCCATTCAAGACACCCTCGTAAGTTAATACATACCTTCTTTTTGTAGACGAAACTTGACTGTGCATCGTTAGAAACTCGTCGTCATTGGTGGGACTGTTGAAACTGCACGCAGGGCATCGGTGTCGGCCTGGAATGGCTTCGTCGACTGTGGGTTTCTCATGAGCACATTAGCACATGATTGCTCATAGTTTTCTAGCCTTCTTCCTCACCGCCCACTTCAGTCAAGATGACTACCCCTATGATTGGTTAGTTGATGCACTTTTTGTCGCACATTAGTATTGACCATCTTCTAGGCTAATGCATTGGCTTGCCAAGGTATGCATGGGATAGTCCTTGCTCTTCGGGGTCTGACGAATATCTACAGCAACCTTCTTGGGGTCGTAGCCGTGAATTCGAGATCACTACTCGCTCAGTCAATAGAAATGGTATTACCCAGTCAACAACTGGAGATCTTGAGGAAGAGGAAGAGGAGGACGATTCTTTGGTGCATGGACGTAGAAAGCGGAAAGTGGCTTTCATGCCGAGCCTTGGTGAGTGACAATGACTGGGTGACTCGTCGGTACTAATAACATTACCCTTTTTCATCAAGATACCACGCATACCATATATTACCGTGGTCATTGGTTGAGGGTACGTACTTTGGGTTTTGGGGAGATATCGCTTTCTCACTATTGATATTTCGTTAGATTACGCGCACAAAACGTTATCCTGATTATGGTCACGGGTGTTCATTGAAGATCAGGTAACTAGCTTCATTAATTCTTGCAGGCTTTCATACTGACATCTCAATTCAGCGTCGTTGCCCGCAATAACGACATTTTGAAGAAGCTCGTCTTGGAGGCAAAGCGCGAATACGAGAAAGACGCCGAGCATCGCGTACATATTTTCTTGGGTGATACGTAAGTCACAGGAATGTGTCCCCCCAAGTATAGCTCGTCTTTGACACACTTTACTCCATTTAGTACCTATGGATGCTGGCGCTGGAACGGTGCCCGTCAGAAGCGGCCCATGAGTTCTATCGTCCTTCAGCCTGGAGTAAAGGACATGCTGCTCGCTGATTGCAAGGACTTCTTATGCTCAGAGGAATGGTGAGTGGGGCAGATGTCACGATGCTTGCAGGTTCTAATCCTTCTAATCTCATTTAGGTATGCAGAGAGAGGTATACTTGCATTACTCATAAATATGATGCATGGAAGAGTTCTGATGTTTCTCTCCAGGTATTCCCTTCAGGAGAGGTTACCTGTTACACGGTGTTCCCGGAAGGTGTGTCTTCTTTACCGCATTGGAGAACGTACCCTAACTCTTGAGTTTCATTAATAGCGGCAAGACTTCGCTTATCCATTCATTGGCCGGAGAACTGGGACTTGATATCTATGTCGTGTCGTTGTCCTCGAAGGGGTGAGTAATTCGTATACGATATTTATCCCCATCAGATAAGCTGATAGTGTTCATCCAGAATGAGCGACAATACCCTTACAACTTTGATGGGCCATGTACCTTCAAGGTGCGACTGCCATTCAATATTTCGGTCGATTCTAACATTTCCATTCTAACTTAGGTGTATCCTACTTCTGGAGGACCTCGACGCAGCCTTTACTCGCTCCGTTTCTCGTGATGATAAATCCACCGGGGCACCCACAGCTGCCACTTCAACTGATAGCACCAAAGCGGCGGAGGCGTCTGATGGATCTACCTTGAGTTTGAGCGGTCTGCTGAACAGTCTTGACGGTGTCGCGGCTGCTGAAGGCCGGTATGTCCTCCGCTAACCGTATTTGGTTCGTCCTGAAGTGCTCACTATTCCCATTTAGGCTTCTCTTTGCCACCACCAATCACATTGAGCGTCTCGATCCCGCCCTTAGCCGACCTGGTCGTATGGATGTATGGGTTAATTTCACCCATGCTACCAAATGGCAGGCGGAGGGTATCTTCAAGTGCTTCTTCCCCTTCAAGCCATCGACTGTCGCTGCTCCTGCTTCGACTGCTCCCAAGGATCCCTCACAGCAGAACCTGCCCTTGCCCAAACGCAAGGCTCATGCGCACGCCATTCCTATTTTGACCGAGGAAGAAATTTCCGTACTTGCTAAAAGCTTTGCCGAGTCTATTCCCGAAGATGAGCTCAGCGTAAGTTTGCATGCTATCATTTCGGCTGTTGTTCTAACATCTACATTAGGTCGCAAGTCTCCAAGGGTATCTCTTGAAAAACAAGACTCGCCCTCGTGAGTGTGTGGAAGAGGTTGCCGAGTGGATTGTTCAAGAGAGAGAAACTCGCGAGAAGCTCAAGAAGGAGAAAGCCGAGGTATGAAGATCAATGGAGCTCTGCTTTCATATTGGATGCTGATCTTTCTGTCATAGCGTGAAGCCAAGGAGAAGAAGGAGGCTGACGAGAAGGCCAAGAAAGAGGTGGGCTGGTACCGTCATTATTCATCAGCTGTGAATCTGACGGTCTTCTATTACAGAAGGAGGAGAAAGATACCAAAGAGGTGATGATTCCCTGACTATTCTCGTAGAAATGCAAGCTGATATTCGTTGATTTAATAGAAGGAAGAAAAAGAGGCCAAAGAGGTTCGTCTGGTATTCATTCGATGCCGAGTCCGAGTCCTTACTGACAAGTTACACACAGAAGCTTGAGAGGAAAGAGCGCGCTGCAAAAGCCAAGAAAGTTCGCGCAGAGAAGAGTGATTCTTCTGCCGCCACATCGACTGCATCTACTGAATCCACCCCAGCAGCCTCTACCACGACCGAAGGCACCGCTTCCGAGTCCACGTCGTCATCTGAATCCGAGACAAGCACGGGTGCTGACGCCGACACGGAAGCTGACACGGAAGAGAGCGTCACTTCTGAGGAGGAAACCGACAAGGCGAAGGCGGCTGAGGGCAAGAAGGAGAAATGGGTAGCTGTCAAGCCCACCGTCGCAACTCCTGCTCCAGCCACAGAGGCTTCACCGTGATCACCCTTCATGGCTTGCATCACTGGCGCGAGGTGCGACCACACCTTTGCCATATGCTGCCATATCCACCTATTTGCTGTCACTTGTGATAGGTTGGTTATCGCTCATCGACAAACTGGTCTCTTACTGTCTGCTGTGTCTCCGTCTCTGCCTCTCGCTGCGTTCCTTTGCGTGTTCGGTGCCCGTGACTGTTCTGTACTTCCCCGTATCGACAAGTTAGGCGGTAGTTTGTGTGGGTTCTAAGGTTGCTTTTGGGATATTGTGTGGAGTTGGGGCTTCACACATGCATGCCCGAAAGTCAATCATCACCTGCGCGGCGTCCTAATTACTTACTGCACTGTGCTCTGCGTCCGTAGTTTGTTAGAACACCCGTGAATCAATGACCTAGATGACTTGAAAGATGTGTTGAAGTGCTTCATACTATTAGAGCAGAATTAAATCGACAGATTGGTGAGCAAGGGCGTAGAGTACTTTGCAACGATAACAACTAATGAACGGTACATAACAGTTATTCTATGTGGTATTTTGAGAATCTAGTATTGTCCAAAAACTAGAGACGTCAAAGCCTTGATTTATGTCGATTTCAGGCTGACGTCCGAAAGTGTTTTGAAGGCCTCTTTGTATGCATCGAGAAGAGCCTTCACTCTCGTCCTTTCAGCAACAAGGGCTTCGTCTTCATTGAGCATGTCTGCAAACAGCTCCGGCTTGTATAGTGCGGCGACGAGGCGGTTCTGTACTTGTTGCGAAGTGTGGTTAACCAGGAAGTGCATGATGGCTTTTGGGACAATATCCTGGATGCTTTGTCGAACAATATTGAAGTACGACTGAATGAGAGATCGGATAAGTTGCGTTTCCATTTCTTCTCGCATCGTCAGTTGGCCGCCATCTGGAGGAATCTAGGAACGAATATCCGTTAGTCCAAAACGAGGAGAGTGACGAAATTTTCGCCAGAATGTCACAGAAATGTAGCATGTCCGGACTTTAAAAAAACCTCACTCACAGCTTCAATATGTCGGCCAAGACTCTTCATATCATACGCCGCATTATTGCCATCGATTGACCTCTTCCCAGCCATCAGGCCTGACGATAGCGCCGACTCTCCACCCGATACATCTCGTCCGACAGGTACGATGTGCGTGGGCTCTGTTGACCCAATACTCTGCGAATTCATGTGACTGTGTCCATGTCCATGACTGTGGCCTTGTCCGCTATGATGCCCCGCTCGGTCGACACTGGACCCAGCTATTGGTCCAGGACCATTCTGTCCAAAGAAATAGTTGAGGAAAGTTTCACGCGCCGAGCCCGAGGGTGGACTCGTCCCGGCGGTCATGCCAGAGGCGCCTCCGTGTCCCCGCTGCTCAAGTGCAGACTGTGGTCTGGTGGGATGTTGATTGGCACCGCCTTGCGACATCCGGCTGGGAGCTTTCGAAGAGGAACGCTTGACAACACTATTTAAGCCCATGGCCGAGGCTGCAGTAGTAGAAGCTGCAGTGGTCGTCCGTGAGCGATCATGAAGGGTGGACGACACAGAACGCGCATCGCGAGGAGGGAAGATACCATTTGGGCCGTCGTCCGAGAAGCTGTCTTCGTCGTCCTCAGGAGAGTGGGCATGACCATTGATGGGTTCTGTAGAGTCAGGCTAATTGACAGGGTAAGTACAAAGCAAAGGGCGAGAACGCAACAAACTGACCCGTTGAGGAATCATGGGTCTTGAAGGTTGTTGATTTTGGTGAGCTGCTGCTTGTGAACCAGAGATGAAGGAGGGATGGTTGGTGTTGATGTATGCTGCTTGTATTTCGATCAGACTTTGAGCATATTCAGAAGTGGGGCCAAGGCGTTCTCTCAGCAACTCGGACACAACTTCGATCAGTTGAGCATGTAATCTCGGGAATCGTTGGAGTTCCTAGAGAGAGCATGATTGAGAAATATGCCAACGGGTGAAATGGAGATCACCTACCGTGCTCGTGCAATTATGGCAAATCTTCACCAGCTCCTCGTACACCAACTCAACACATCTTAGACTTGGCGCTTCGAGCAACTTGATCTGTGGCTTTACGAGAATATCGAACGCCATTTCTGGAACGAATAGGCTTGGCCTCGGGCCTGTAGAGTTACGAATCGCCGTCCGTATGTCTTGGTTGTCCAAGTTACCCGTCGCATCGATGGACCCAAGCGCACGACCGAAAACATCGTTGAAGATGTAGTATATACGCGCTCCACCGCTGAGTTCTTTGGTTGAGATGTCGACCTTTGTGCCTTCAATGGAAGATACGAAGTCTCGAGCGAATTGGGTCATTAAGCGGAGGATAAGGCCTCCTTGCTGTAATTTGTGTAGGAAAAACGCGTCCAAGGTGTATGGGCTCACATACCTGATTCTTATCCCCAAATACAGCAGCATCGCCAAACGAGTTGAGCTCTTGTTGTGCCTGGCCCATTAAGGTATTTAGTCGAGCCTTCATGTCTGGAAGCTTGTCACGAATATGGTTGATCAGGACCTATAACCGGAAAGTTAGGCTATGGGCAGGCGATGAACTAATCATATTCACCTGATTAAGTGTTTTGGCAAGGTACTTGGTACCATTTTTGTGCGCGATATTCCGATACGCTGGATGATTCCGGAAGAACTCCGTCTCACTGTCGAGGGCGTCCGACATGCTCTTCTCAGAGTTGATGTCCTGTTGACTTCGATTCACGATGCCAATAAAGCCCAATTTCAATGGGTACACTCGCCCAGTGAGGATATCAAGTGCATTGGTTCCTGCGTCCATAAGGTCGAGCTTCGTCAGAACACCAATAGTGCGTCGGCCTTGCACATCAACTGAACGGGCAAGTTTCAGAGACTCAGAATTGGCGAGATCGACATTTGCAGGGGAGACTGCCAATATGACGCTGGAAGCTGATGAGATCAAGGGCTGTAGTGTACGAGGCACAATTGCATACCTATTGGGCTTTGAAATATAGTCTATTACGAGGTTCCGTATTTGCCGTTCGATATCACTCGGTTGGTCACCGACAGGAATCTTCGAGTGAATATTTAGTTACAGATGGAAAGCAGGCCAGCTAGTGCGCACCTTTGTGAGTCCAGGCAGGTCAACCAAGGTCAAGTCCAAGACATCAGGGCTGTATATTCGCAGTGATATGGGAAGCTTGCTGACTCCCTTGTTCTGTCCTGCTACTCGGAATGTCTCTTGCTCAATCTCTTTTCGAATCTCATTGAAATCCGTAAACTTCTTGTCGATGTGGAGGAATTGGCCCCATTCCCGGTAAGCATTGCCTGACCCATCGCTTGATTCAGGTGTATGGATGAGCTGAAGAACCAGCGGTCTACGCGTCACAATGCCTTGACCACGCGGAAGGAAGTCGCGTCCAACGATACTGGATAATTCAGAAATTTAGCTTCCTGATACCTGGATTCCACAGGTGACGAAGACTACTCGCGTTTCCAAGACACTGGATTTACCTGCTGACTGACTTCCAACCTGGGGTTCTTCTCTTAGGCATCCGAAGTATTACAAAGTTAAAACAAAGACATACCACAATCAGCTGAGGCATATCCAACTCTCCACCTTGGTGTACAAGATTGAAATTAATTCTCTAGAAACGCTTGGGTAACACATCACGCACCGAGATTGTTGAACGTGTCCTGCAGCTTGTTAACAAGCTTTATCAAATCCTGGTCCATCTTGACGCAGAGACTGTCTTGAAGGTCAGACGATGAAAGTGGTCTGGTGGAAAGTAGTCGCGTCGTTGATGGTGGAGACGGTCGACGACTGCATTCGGCAACCGGCAGTCTATGCTTGTACTTGTTAGGATTGGAAGTCCAGCACGACGCAGCGCGAATCTTTGGCCCTGCCGTAACTGCCGTTCATGCACTGAACTCCCAAGCGTCGTCCTCAGCCAATTTACTTTGGCAAGACTTACGCCAACGTTTCTTTCCCCGATTCATCAGCACATCTAAATTTCTGCTCGAGAACGCTATTCCAACTAGAGAGCATTACGAACCCTTGCAACTTCATTAACGGCCATGTCGTATGAAAATGAACTCGCTTTCTCTGCAGTGTGGTCTCCTTCCCTCGGAATCGGCACAAAACTGTTGCCACGAAATACTGCTAACATTAAAATATTAAAGCCTAGAAGGAACTCATCTCTGAATATCAGCGACCGTCATCATCGAACACTAACCGACTTCAATTTTTTTCGGCTATTTTTAGACACTCAGGCGAGCGACTCAGCATTGGTTAAGATCGAGGGCTAGCCTATTTCTTCCGGCTTCGAAATTATTTAATTCCGGAACGACGAATGAACAAAGATGAACAACATGACTACAACATGATACAAGTTGAGACGTTGAAGTCTGGGGCCTGGAACGTTTGGACCATGGTCACCAAGAACATCTGAACAACTGAGTGGACCTTTCATCTACGCGACCTTGGCTCAGGGAACACGACTTCAATCTCATGATGATGATTCGTATGAATCAGCTTCCCGACCTACATTGGAGAAGGAGGCTACATATTCCTTTGCCCATAGATGGAATGGCTAACTTAATACCACCTGGCGATGGTGCTACGCCCCCATTCACCTTCGACGATTGATGAGCCTCGCATATCTGCAATTTTCATCATCTCCTTCGAGAACTCACCATCGCGGAAATGATACCCATTTCGGTATAGCGTCGTTCCTGCAAGACAGCCTCAAAACAAGTTAAAGAGTGGCCCTGGATCTGTTTTTTCGGCGTGTTTCTTTCCCTCCAGCTCGAGATTGAGGTGCACGTCGCTCATCGGGGAAGATGAATTTCAGCAATCCTTTCAGCCAGATTCAGCGTCCGTCTTCTCTCTACGCTCTTACGTTTTGCTCACGAAAGTCTTAAATCTAGTGATTTCCGCAATCTGTACCTTTGTGGCTATCGTGGTTACGGTTCTCCGTCTACTCTTAAGGAGAAAATCACTGTGGCTAGATGATGTACACTTTTTTCCCAAAAAAATTATTGGTGGGCTCACGATGTTATAGTTGTGCGCTGTACTATCCATGATTGCTCTCACCACACAGTTTGCCTTCAATATGGTGCCGATCAGTATGTTGCCCTACTGCGTGATTGCTTCGATTTACACGCTGACTCCCTAATAGGCGCACAAAATGGATTTCTCCTGACGTACATCTTTATGGCTATGTTCTATGCCACAGTTTGGTACGTAATTCTCGCATTCCTCGTTTGTGTTACCCTCATCGTACTGTGCCCCAGGTTTTCTCGCCTAGCCCTTCTCTTAACTATTATGCGCATTGGAATCGAAAGAAATCATATCCGGCTTTTAGCTCTCATCCTTGCAGCATTCGTTGGCCTTTTCGGGGTTTTGATCGCTCAGATGTTCTGGGTTTGCGAACCACAGCGGCAGCGGCCAGCAAATTTACCCATTTGTGTTCCCGGAAAGCAGATGGCCATACTGCAACTTGTTGGTCAGTGTGCAAGGCTTTGTCTTTACACAGTGCTCCGTATTGATAATTCTTCGCTTTGACGCAGCGGATCTCCTTGCAGACATATCTATCTTCGTCGCCGCTCTCAAGGTCTTCACACTCATTCAAGACAAACCTTTGAGGCGCCGCTTCATATACATATTTTCCACCTGTAGCTGCACCACCGTCGCTGCCATCGTTCGTGTGGCGCTCATCTTTGCTCAAGAACCTATCAAAGCTGCGATGGCTGCCATTGTTGAGGTGAGTTTCTTCTATGGACAAAGCAACCAGATCGACTCATACATTCTACTCCAGGCCAGCATCTCACTCATTGTCTGCAGCATCCCTATTGTCGCAAACGTGTTCTATCAGATAGGAAGTTCCGATCCCTCAAGCTTTATCACCACAAGCCCGCCTGTTTTTTTGCCAATGAAACCGCCTACCAGTCCTCCCCACTCGCAATCCTTGTTCAGCCTGGTCGAATTAGCGCCATCATCATCAGCACAGTCATCTCATGTCCAGGCTATATCCCTCCATCCTCGCTCTCTAAATGATTCTCGTGAATGGCCACCCGTCATGGCTGTTCACGCCGACGGACACTGCCAAACAAGGACCACAGCTCCTGGATACTAGGCGCCATATCTAGGCCTTACTCAGGGGATGGAATCAAGGATAAGCATTTGAGGGCTGAATCTCATTCTTCTTTAGTCGACATCCATTATTGATCACCTGGTGTTGAAGCCGCTTCTGAAGGTTCTCCTTCGTGGATTATATCACGCTTGGGTAGCATCGATGGCCTGTGTAAATGCTACCGCGAGGGAGCTCCGGTGAGCTCAAGAGGACAGGTGACACCGTTGGTGATGAAGTCACGGACGTCCAAATTGGGGAACTGGGTAAGAAGCGCCCATGGATGATCTCAGTGGCATCTTTCCGCCACTCACCATCACACATTTATTTTATTTTAATGATATATGTCATTCCACGCGCTACAGGTAGAGGTAGTCACCAAATAGCAGCGTTATTTACAATGAGGACCACCGTTTGACAATACTTAATAAGGATTTTTCAGGGACGATATGTTTATTGGACTCAACCCCCTACCTTTGAATATATCTACTGTTGACTATCTTATAATGCATACAGTTTGTCCCCCTGCCAAATTTCATGACATCTCAATGCATTATGAGCACATATTTTGGCTGGCAGAGACCGGTTTGGTTCCACCAGCTCCTCATGCAATATGAGAGATATGAGAGAGTAAACTGTATTTGTTTCCTAGGAAATGAGAAGCACGCAACATCTCTCAGGGTATTATCCAATTGATATTGGCAAGGGGTATTCTCGAAGGGGATGGGGTTGGTTTTTCCAGTCAAGCTTATCTAACTATCTACAAATCACTGTACAATAGCCCGTCTCCTTGCTGCTGGCTTACTACGTTTTCTCTTCTTGCCCTGCGAGAAGGCGTTCGCACTTTTGAGATCCCGTCCAAGAGGATCTTCTTTTTTAACTTCGTAAATTCGGACCTACATAGCGAATCAAAAGAGTAAGCTCATTGCTCGTCAGAATAGGTCGGGGCCAGCGACTTACGATCCAGTTTTCTGAAGTGAACGCCTCATCTATTGGAGGATCCATGTCGTCAGAGGTCAGCCCATAACTTTTGGGGATCAAATGTACTCACCGAGGTAGTCCAAGGTCGGACCGACTTTGGCCACTTGCTGTTGACGTACACGATCAGTACCTTGACCCCCACCAAAGAGCTCATTGAATCTAGTTATGCACATGAGAAATCAGCATATGGATTGATCATGCGAGGGAACGAAGAGTACGAACCGATAGTATGACATCTTATACATGAGACTCTCCTTCATGGCGGGCGAGGCTCTATCATCGATTCTGTATTCTCCTGAAGGCGTGAAGTAGCTGGGCTCTTGAATTTCCTCAGGCCAGACACCTTGCGCAATGCGGACCATCCACAAGAATTTGTTGATATCGTCACCGGAGTATCCGATCAGACCACCGAATATAACAAGGACATAATCGACATCGTGTTTCCTCAAAATTGGGTAAGCGACCTCCTCTGAGCTTGACATGGCTTTTCCGACTGTCGCAATATGAGCTAGAAACAAAGCAAAAATTAGGTCGTATCGGGCCAAAACACTGAAATATTCAGGGTGACGCACTGTTATTCCAAGTGTTGTTGTCAACAAGCGTAGGTCGGTCAGCCATACCAGCAATCTGGTAGCCATAATCCCACCAGCTCATAACCACGGCATCTTCAGCGGTGTTTTGTCGGAGCCAGTAGTAAGCCTCACGGAAATCGTCAATGATGTGTTGTGAGCCATCGGGATTGGAGGAAGCAAGAACAACGGAAGGTGAAGAGTAGGCATTCGAGGTTACCCAAGTGCAGTGGAAGACAAAGAAGAAGAGCATAGATATTGTGTTCAGGATGACCACAAGACGGGTGTCGGTTCCAAAGATACCCTTAGACCTCGGCACCGCACCTTTCGCAAGCGGTGAAGTTGCAGCAACAAAATTACTTAATGGACTGCTGCTCGATGCGGGTGCGCCAGCAGCACTCTTCTTGGCCTTCTTTGCTTGAACATTGGTGCTGGACGCTGTGGTGGAAGTTCCATTGGACGTGACAGAGGCGGCATCACCTTCGCTCCTGGTTTCCTCCACTGCTAGAGGTTCAGTGGGGTCGATGTAGGTGTCGAGGAGAGTGGAAAGTGCGACGGCCGAAGCAACACAAACGACAGGAGTCAGCGTGAGCATAAGTCGAACCATCACACCAGCGAAGTAGCTGGCCATAACAGCATAGATGATCACGAAGAGATGCTCGTCACGAAGCTCTCGGAAACAGAGAATCACACCGGCGGGGAAAGTGAAAATGAGGAACTGAAGATCCATAAAGAACGATGGCCAAGCGGTAGGTTGATGTTCCGAGACTGATGCAATGATTGGGATGTATCTGGATAGCATATAAGCAGGTCGTCTGAATGGGCTCAACAAAGCTTACTTCTTAGCATAACCGGTATCCCACAGCGAATAGAAACGACCAGTCCAAGGTGCAATCTTGCCTTTGTAGGTCAGGAAGACAAAGGCAGAAGCGCCAAGGAGCCCAATCCCAACAACGGCTCCTCTGAGCAGTTTTTGGAACTGCTGCGATGACACATGTGTTCGAACCAATTGGCCAAAAGCGACAATTTGAAGCAGTCCGAAGACACCTATTTTATCCCATTTAACAAAATTAGAATGCTCGAATGATGAGATTTGCTTTACCAAGTGCCCCCATGTGTTCACTGGTGCTGACAGGTTGGAAGCCGACAAAGGGTACTTGCATGCTTGAGAGTGTACCAATGGCATACCAAGAGGAGTATGCGACGTAGAGTCGATCAGAGAAGCGACCCATCAGGACGAGAACGAGTGCGTGAAGCGGGATCATATTTGTGATGAACACATAACCACCTAAACAAGTAAGGTCAGTCAAAGACGAATGTACGGATGCAAGGCACTAACCCCATGCAGCAACCATATAGAAGTAGAAGACAGCAGCGATGGTGCCAAACAAAGCACTTCCTTGCTTTAGAGCTTTAATCCAACAGAAAAAGGTGAACATGAGAAGGAAGATGGCAATCGCCTCGTTGTCGTAGGAGCCGGCCACGGAACGGGAGATATATCCCGGGACGATACCGATGAGAGCTGCAGCGAGCAGACCAGCGCTTTCATCTTTCATTTCTTTCGTGAACCTAACGACCAAGGAGAGTATAAGCATCCATTTCCAAGTATACCGAAGACTTTCTCACATATAGGTCGCCCATGCAGTAAGGGCGCTAAAACCTGGTGCCAGCAGAACACAAACATTTCGGATGTCAACTGGTAAATTCAATGCGTGGAGGGCGTTGTAGATGACGCCACTGGTGGCCATCAATCCAGGATAGACGGTGCCGCCAACAACACGACCTAGCGGATACCAGGCAGTGGGATCGAACCAGTTCCAGAATTCCTGTGTGTCATGTATCAGCACTAGTCGGTCAAGGAGACCAACAGAGACTCACGTAGAAGCCCTTCTCAGCCAATACCTTCGTCGCCCGGCTTTCAACTAACATCAATGTCACAATACATAAGACAGGCCACCGTACTTACTAATTGAACCATGGATCACTACATCGAAAGTCGTCAGAACTGACCTCCACGAACATGAGAGAGAGATGGACATACAATTCATGAATAATACTTTCAAAGTTGATGACAGCAAATAAACGAGAGGCAATGGCAGCACCCGAAATCAGTGCAAGAGCGACTATACGCAGTAATGACGCAGTATTCTTCACTGTCGTTGGTGACAGGTCCGAAGGGATTGGGTAGGCCGTCGAAGTCGACATAGCCAATAGCGATGGTCGTCGTCGCCAATGAAGGTTTTGTCGACCAAGAAATGGGTGTTGGGTGTAAGGAACAATTCTGTGCTCAAATGTTCGGTCGACGTGTCGCGGCGTGTCTGCTGACTCAGCAAGGGTCCACCAGCTCAGATCCAATTTTAGAATCTTTCTCCTAATCCGTCCACGCCAAGGCAAAAGGGTAAATATTGATTGTAAGAAATCTACGTATATGAGAGGGACATGTATAGAAGAAAGAGAGAAAAGAAGCATTCGCGTAATATTCATATGTGTTTGGTCTTTGGGTTTCGACCAACGATTCTCAGGCTGGTGAGGAAACCGTCGCGCGAAGCTTCGCCTCTAGTCGATTGCGTTCAATCCCCTTATTGACCTCCAGGCCCCAGTCCGTGCCAAGCCACACAACATAGTACTCCCCAATTCCAACCAAAAATAGGCCAATGACTTGACCTACATTAATGAAATTTAGCATTCTTGGGGCCCTGGGAGACACACACGGCATGGAATCATCTTACCGATCCAAAGTCCTTGCAGCCCCTGATTATGATAAAAGGCCAGAGTGATTCCAATTGGTAAGGCAAGCACATAATATGCAACCAAATTGAAGAGTGCGCCAAGATGCTGACGACCTGCAGTTGCAACAAAACTCCGAGTTAGCGAATGAACGCATACCATCGAGTAGTGTCGCACACCTTGACCACGGAGAACACCGCCGCACGAGCCAGCAAGTCCGTCTGCAACCTGGAAAGAAGCAACAAGCGGCATCACCTTACTAACAAGTAACACGACATCTTTATCGTCGCTGAACAGAAAACCATAGACCTGACAATATTCATCGCCATTAGTTATTCATTAGCCGCCAAACTTGATTGCCCATGAACTTACATCCTTAAAAGCAAGCATAGCCATCATAACAAAAGCGCCAACAATGACGCTGAGAAAAGCAGAAGCGTGTGCGGCAGCTTTCGCGCCGTTTTCTGATCGCATTCCAATAAGGTTACCGACGCGATTGGAAGCTGCGACTCCGATGCCAAAGGGTAAAGTATTCAAGACTGGAAAAAGGTTAGAAAACGCCAATTTGTATTCGAGATAATCCGCTTACTTTGATCAGTGGTCATAATTACGGACTGAGCAGCGAGGGGAACTTCCCCGAGGCGCCCGGCAGCCAACGCCACAATCTCGAAGGCAGCCCTGCTCAGGGAACCAATGAGTGACTAAAATACTAAGTTCTTTGCAGTTCACTAACCATTCTGTACCAACCATTAGAATTCCCGGTAATGCAAGTTTGAGGAATTCATAACAACTCTGTAGGTGCAAGACTTCCTGAAGTCGATAACCTCCCCATGTCCCATTGGACCTATGAGTGGTTGAGAAAGTAGTAAACAGTCCCAGGAAGGCAAAACAGAGCCAGTAAGTGAAGGAAACAGCCAACGGAGCTCCAAGGATTCCGAGAGACGTGTAATGTACGAGCAAGATGTTGAGCGCTAGGTTGATCGGGAACACCACAATCAACACCATTGTCGATGCACCCATGATCCCTTCCATAAATTTTTAGAGCGAGCAACGAAGTGTGAATTGAATGTTGGTTACCTTGGCACTGAAGGTATTTCTTCAAGCTCTCGAAGCCGACATATCCAGGAGCACCAATGATTAATACGCGAAGAAAACGCTGGACTTCTCTCGCAAGATGTGCTGGTTGATGGAGGGCCAAGAGTGCTGGTTCAATAAATGCCCAGAAAATACAAACTGGAACCAGGAGTATCCAGAGAATGAGAACGCATCTCTGAAAGTGGATCGATAGGTCGGTTTTCTGGCTACTGCCCGTAAAAGCTTGCGATCCCAGAGTGTCTAGGGCCGTCGTCCCTCCAAGAGCGACACAAAACCCTGAAATTAGACAGGAGACGTGGGATCATACTTGTGTGGAGAGAGCAAGCTGATACTCGCCAGTAACAAAAGCAAGCATGAGCGAAAACGCTGCCACCGACAGCTCATCTGGACCAAGGCGACCCGCGACTATGATCGAGGTCGTTTGAATTGAGTTCTGAAGAATGTACGACAAGATTACTGATCGAGGGGTTTAGAAATTATTCGGCTCCTCAGAGGGGACAAGTGACTCACCTGGAATCGAGTCCAAGAGCAGGGACCCAAAAAGTGCAAAACAAGGGTCGTCGGGCCGTATGGCACCTGCCTGTTGGGGGAAGTTGACTTCAGTCGTTGCAGACGACGTCGACGAGCGCTCGGGTGAGGTAAGGCCAGGAAGTATTCCTCCAGTTTCTTGTAGTAGGGGTGTGAACTCGTTCAAAGTGGGAGAGCGAGTAGACATGGCTTTCGTGGAGGAAGATTTCCGTCGAATCAGTTTAGAGACCACTAGAAGTTTCTCAAGGTTTTCGTGGGTCTCCCTTTATACAGATACTCTGAGGGCTTACCGGTCTAGGGAATGCGCAGTACAGATTAAATCCGCCCGATCGCGTATTTAAAATTTCGCTTAGGATCCAGATCTTATCAAATGAGTTCAGGTCCATCCCGAGCTCGAGGTTTGGCTTCAACTAAACCTTGTGCAACTCCATCACCGCAAGGCAAAACACGAAGCGTTCTCTATCTAAATTCCTCTCTTGTTCCCGCTGGAACCTACTAAAGCCGTCGTTCTCCGATATGCACAGTCCCATGGATCGTCATGGGGCAAGAAATCTTTGTCACGGAGGTCCAATCCGGGGATATAATTCTTGCGACAAAAAGTCTGCATAAAAGGGCCTGTTATCTGAGGTACAATAACAGCCCTCCCACTTTCTATTGCGCAGACCGTCATGCAACTGCTCACAATTACTGCTGCTATTTTCTTTACCTTCAGTCGAGCCCATGAGGACCATCACCGCGAGCAAATCCCCGTGGACTACGTCAAGTTCCCTCAACCTATCTATCGAGCCACCGGAGAAGGTTGGTCATTCCCATCGTTATAAAAAACCTGCTAAGTTCCCAGCAGTGACTGCCGACTCGATATTTTCTGGTATCACGACCTTTGCGAGACTCCCGTGGGTGCAGTGCCTGACGCGGGAGCGGGACGTCCCCTTCGACATTGCCTTTATCGGGGCCCCATTCGTGAGTCTTCATTTCTGCGTCGCGGAAATTATTTTACTGACCACAGGTTCTCAGGACACCGGTACAAGTTACAGGCCAGGAGCTCGGTTTGGTCCAGGTAAACTCACTGTCCGAGTCAAATACTTTCGGATCATGGGTTAACATAGTTTCAGCGGGCATTCGTGCAGGTTCGCGGCGTCTGACTCTATATGGAGGCTACAACGTTCCCCTAGAAGTCAATCCTTTCAAATCAGGTCTCAGGATTGTTGACTGTGGTGACATACCAGTAACGTAAGTTGCTCCAGTGATCGCCCATTGACTCACTACTTACACTCGCTCACAGGCCGTACGATAACAAATTTGCGATCCAACAAATTGAGGAGGGTCACAAGGCCTTACTCCACCGCGAAGCGTACTCATCTCTGGGCAATGATTCTGTCTCTGGAGAGAAGCTCGTGCCCATCTCAATCGATGGAAAACATCACCCTCGTCTCATCACCTTGGGGGGTGACCACACCATCGTGCTTCCGTTACTCAGGTCTATCTATTCAGTCTACGGACCAATCTCCGTCATTCATTTTGACTCTCATCTCGGTAATTTTTTTTTTCAGCATTGAAAGCGATTCCACTAACCCATCAATACCATTCACAGATACTTGGAAGCCATCAGTCTTTGGAGGCGCGCCATCCTCCCAGGCTGAAATCAATCATGGAACGTACTTCTACTGGGCAAGTCAAGAGGGGTTGATAAATAACGGGACTTCCATTGCAAGTATTGCATTCTCTACTACCATTACCACCACCTCGTCCTTCACTTGACTCTATCCGTGTCGATGAGCTTTGATCCTAGTTCATTCGTTTTATAGCACGGTGCCATCCGGACCACACTCTCAGGGCCAGAAGATTATATTAACGACGATAATGCTGGGTTTAAGCGCATTGAAGCTCGCGAGATTGATACCATTGGTGAGTAGCCCTATTATTTTTACTCTCCCCTCCAGAGGCCTGAATTTCAGTGCCAGGGACCGATGGAATCATCAAGAAAATCCGCGATACCGTTGGAGATGGACCTGTATATCTGTCTATTGACGTGAGGCAATAATTCACCCCTTCCTATTATTATCAAACTGAAGTTACTGGTTCACATCAGATCGACTCAATCGATCCCGCTTTTGCGCCAGCTACTGGAACCCCTGAGACGGGTGGTTGGTCTACCCGAGAACTTCGTACCATATTGAGAGGTCTCGACGGTCTTCGAATCGTTTCGGCGGACATTGTCGAAGTGGCGCCTGCCTACGACACGAACGCGGAATTGACAACTATGGTAAGTGGCGTACACCGCCTACTCTATTCGGATCAACACCTCGTCCTGACCAATCAATCGATATAGGCTGCTGCAGACGTACGTTGGGCGTTCACTTTCTCTCTCTCTCTCCTGTCTAATGGTATTGTAGGTTCTTTTCGAAGTCTTAAGCGTTATGGCGAAAACCCCGTTAGGTAAGGTGGTGATAGCCTGATTCGTAGTTGGTCGGACACGAGGTGCAACTTGAAGGTTTGCATATGTTCTAGTTTTCAATATGTTTCTCTTGTCTCCACTTCTTCTCTCTTCAGCCATCCTCCATAAAGTCAGAAACGTGTACAGTAGATCCCCCCAAAAAAATTATTTTAATTGGAAGCTAGACCCTCGTAACATCCCCTTTTAACCCTGATCGCCCATTGCCCGATTTCTAAATTTCGAAGAATTATGGGGATTATCAATCCTCGTGGGCTATCATATTCATTACCATTAGGACACCGAAATTAGCTATCCGAAAAAGACAGAAGTGCAGTATAAGACATCGTCGCAAGATCACGATTCTTTTTCTTCCATGAAATCTGGGGTGCCTCCATCATGTAACTCATCCACATTCCGCACAGGCCCATGGAACCATTTCCGTGCTGAGATCGCCCAGTACACCCCCGCGAAGATAAAGACAGACATAACAATTACCACCGCGTAATCTAAACCGCATTTAGTCGCCATAAATAATCGCCTCAAAAGAAATTACTCACTCATGTCCTCGGCGTCTGTGGTCTGGCCAGGTGGGAAGAGGAGCATCACCACGATGAAGGATACCCACGAGACTGCGATCGCTCCGATAGGTACCGCCCAACGTCCTAAACTAAATGGGCCCGGAACTAACTTGTCTCTGCCAGATGTGATACGTAGAAATATGGGGGCTGCATATGATGTATACAGGCCGATCACTGAGGATCTGAGAGAAGTCAAGTGGACATCAGTATTCAGCGCACCGGGACAAGATTTGACAGTGACAAGTGGACATACCCTGCCAAAGACACCAATGCGGTTTCCGAGAAGCCCAAAAGACCGCAAATTGCAGAGAAGCCAATGACGAACCATACAGCGTTGACCGGTGTTCTTGTTTTGACGTTCACTCTTTTCCACAATCGGGACCCAGGTAAGGCGTTATCGCGAGCGAATGCAAACACCACTCGGGAAGCATCCACGGCTTGGGCAGCACCGGTGACATACTGAAATGACGGTATGGTAAGCCTTGGGGTCATCAGAAGCTAGAGTTCATGAAGTTTCACACCTGAACAACGATAATCAGGGACCAGATAGCTAGCATGCCACGTTTGCCGAGAACATTCAAGAAGACCTGCCCCATGGGGAGGGGCAGGTCGGAGCTTAGGATATCTCCAATCGAGGGGATGGCAAATGAAGTTGCAATGAGTGTGAGCCAACCAAGGGTCGCTGTTCCAATAACCGATATGATGATCGCTATTGGGGCCGCTTTCGCTGCATTTGACGTTTCTTCAGAGATATGAGCAGCAGAGTCATCTGTGTGTAAGTTGACGCCGCTAAATTTACCCCAGGTCTGAAGACAATAAAGTGAATAACGTACATCCCGTCAAAGTCCACATAGGTGAGGTAAAGGCCAACATGAAGGCCCATCCATCTAGAGAGTTCTGTCAATTGTAGGCTATTGCTATTAGAATAACTTACTGTTTGGCCACCCTGAGTTGTTCTCGAACAAGGTAAATGCATCCTTTGTTGACGCTCTATTGCCATCGGACAGTACCAGAAGGGACACAATGGCAGCGATCGTCGTACCCACTGACCGTTAAAATTAGTTCAATAAAGTAAAAGGAGCTTGATAGGACAACACTTACCGGTTATAAACACGTAAAAGAGATTCAAGCGAGCTAGGATGTTAGTTGCTGCTGAACAGACAATTCCATGCGAAAAAAGGATGGCTAATAGTATGCCGTATGTTGCACCAGCAGATAGCACCGTTGCACCATCGCTGCTGACTGCGATAGCAGTAGTAATCATCTGCGCGCAGGTAAAGTCAATCCCGCAAACTAGGGTCACTTGTCCTGTAACATTTGCCCATCCAGTAATCCAACTTGCGAGTGGGGCATACTTCACAGGTGCGAGCTTTGCCGAGAAGTAGTATAGCCCTGCACTTGTCCTGTTGCGAAGGTTAGCATTAATATTGTGATTTGTGAGCAGCAAACTTGGCACCCACGGCATTGAAGAAGCCAATTCTGCCATGGCCAATGCAATAAACATAACAAAGCAGCACGGGATAAGCCATCCGAACACCATCCCAACATGGCCACCTAGAAGGGTCTCAATACTCACCCTCAAAAGGGAGGCGGGTACATACCATTCACAAGCCCGAATGATAGCGTAGACGTCACACTCGCTATCACCCCCATGATCGAGAAGGCAAAAGCCACGGTCTCGAAAATCTATACCACAACGTCATGTTTAGGTGAGACGATTAGAAAACCTGCAGTTCTTGCAAGAACAACGAAACGTACCGAGAATTCACGTCGGAATTCGCTCTTGTAACCCAGCTCTGCAAGCCTAGCATCGTCAGCGCGTATGATTGAGTTGCTGTCGTTGTCTGGTATAGCTTCTGAAACATGGTGTTGTACTTTTTCCGATTTTTCGTCCATGCGAGGCAGCCAAATGTTGAACCGACGGTTGGGGTTGTCGAAATGGCTGAGTTCAAGACGGCAAGATTAGTTGCACGAGCCCTTTAGTGATATAAATAGGTTGTAAACGGCTCCCAGATTGCAGAGATACGGTAGAGAAGTCCAGTATCCATAGTGTCGGACACTATCATTGGCTGATAGGGAGAGTCGGCGTTGGATTTAACGAAGCATGGCGCCCACGGTGACAGTCGTGAGCAGAAAGCTCCCCATTAGTCCACACTGACCGCACAACATTCGTATATAGCGCCGCGTCAAGGAAGGTCGTGATCAGGTTCGTGATCAGAGTCACTCGGAAGATTCGGCCATCATTTGGAGAGCCGAAAATATGCGAAGCAAAAGAGTGGCATTCCCCGGCTCGGTCTTGAAGCTGAACTCGTTGAGGACCTGGGCATTCAATATAGGCTTATCTGTACGCCACATCCTGTCGAGGCCGCAGTATTCTATGTCATTAGCGGGTGTTTACTGAATTGTTGTCACTTTATCACTGTATCTAATATGCGTCAAAAGGGGGGAAATACCTAGAGATCGTATTGCGATGTGACAGTGCCTTTTACCAGGCTTTCTCGCCAGGAAATTTGATTGTTGCCAGTATATTTTGAAATAGATGCCATCACACGAATAATTCTACTCATGAGCGAGGAATTATGTCTGACCTTTCTGCTGAAGGCTGGAACCGTTCCGAAACTCAAGTCCAAACTCGTATGGACGAGTGATATGAACATTCTTGTGTTTCCAATTGTATATAAGTAGGAGAAACTACAGTTGTATCGATTTGGTGCATACTATGTGAGCAAGTGAGTACAAGCTGTCATGTCATGTCCAACATACTAGGCATCCACAAGTGCTGCGGTTAGCACTGGAGCCATAAACCTTGAGGTTTTGGGAGGGGGTAAGTCAGCTGCTAGTGTGAGGAGCACATGGTTTAGCGAGTAAATGCAGTTGCTGAATCAGACCCTTGCCCACTTTCATTTCTCAGGGCTTACCTTGGGCGCCTATTTGGCCCCAGGCAAGCGTGGGAAGCCGTCCCGGTGCCGAATCTTTTATCTTGTCATGCCACGAGAGATCATGGCGTGAGCAGCTTCCCCGAATGATGAATCACTTTGCTAATTCTGCCATTCTGCTTCATACAATCGCCTAACCCTACTATGACGGTACATACTCATCTGCACGACGAATTGGCCCAGAACCCCTCTCGGGTCACAATCGATACAGTTTTTGGACCTGTGACTGGTGGACGAGCAACCAATGGAGCAGCGGTTTTCTTGGGTGAGATGTTGATCCTATATTGCCAATAAAACTCAACATGACATTTAATGCTAGAAATACCTTATGCACTTCCACCCAGGAGGTTTGAAGATCCTGTCGGGTTACCAAAAAGTTTCCGATACGACGCCAAAGAGTACATTAGGGAAGCAACATGTGAGTGTGCTCCTAAAAATTACCTGAAGGATTGGTCTTATCGTCGGGGTAACACCTCATCGATCATCAGATGCGGCTCAACCTACGAATGATGGTCAAGCAGAAGGTGAAAGCCCTCAGGCATACTCTACGCCTCACGGTCTAGTAACCCATTTCTCAAGGTACCCCGTTCGAGGACAAAGTTGGATACGGAGAAGTATCTGAAAATCCGTTCGTGGTTGTCATATCTTGAGCTTCGAGTCCATGCTGATTAGAATATGTAGTTTGTTTTTGAATATTGTGGTACCTCCATCCTTTCCAGGGAAACGCAGTTTCCCAGTAAAAGTATACATACATGGCGGGTACAATCCATTCTCTCTGGTCCGTCTCTTCTTTTCTGAATTCAGAGATACTTTGAAGGTTTCTACAATTTGGATCACCTCATTCCCTTAATTCACAAGCTCAACACGTTGCTGCCGAGCGTTCCGAAATATGGGTCAATGTTGGGTATCGTCTATCAGCCTTTGGGTTTCTCGCCAACGAAAAGCAAAATCTCGCCGGTAACTATGGATTTAAAGATCAATGGCTTGGTTTGCAATGGATTCGAGAAAATATCGAGGCCTTTGGAGGTAATCCTGCAGATATTCATCTCACCGGTCTCTCTGCAGGTGAGGATCCACGGTCAAGTTTCTGAGAATTTACGAGAATTTATGAGATTATTTCCAAGGCGCACATTCTGTTCATCAGATACTTCATCACGCGTCTCGACTACCTGAAGGCGAACAAGCACCTTTCCACTCAGCAGCTCTGCAGTCGAATGGGATACTGTACGTTTATGATTCCTGTTTCATGACAATCGTGACCGACACATTACTCGTAGGGTGGATCCCAAAACTCCGGAAGAGCTCGTTCCTCAATTCACTGCGCTGTGTCGGGCGCTAAAATTGGACCCAGATTCACCAAATATCTTGTCTACTGTACGGGATCCTCGCCAAGTTCCATGGAACGAGATTACCAGAGTCATCGAAACAGACGTACTTGGGCGTTTTGGGACCTTTCGTGGATGCCTCTCTGAAGATTGGATCCCTACATCTCCTAGCCCCATGCATTGGCAAAGCTCTGGTGGCCTCGCTCGTGGATTATTGTCTCATGGCGTAAGATACGTGATCATTGGCGATCTCATCGATGAATGGTACCTCTATTCGATTGCCCATCCAATTGGAGGACCTCAAGATATCCTACCCAACCTAGAGAGATATTTCCCAGCCGATGTCTCGAGGAAACTCATTAATGCTTTCCCTTCACTACTGCCTGGAGCTAGCAGCGAAGAGGCGACCAAGCTATATGGCGATATTATGAGCTGCGGTCAAGTTCACCTTCCTGTCAGATTGTTGGCCAGGGACCTAGCATGTTACGGGCTCCCGGTCTTACGGTACGAGATTAGGTGGACACCAGAGCAACATCGACCTTTTGGTGAACTCTATTCTCTATTTGAGCTTCTTTCGTCGCTCTCTTGCTGATCATATTTTAATGTAGGGCTTGTGACGCACGGCTGTGACCGCACTTTGTGGGCTTTGCGTCTTCCGCACTTAGAACCAGATCAGGCAAACATCGCAAGAGCTTGGTTGCAAAAGGTTTCCGAAGAGACTGCACAACTCGACAGCAATTCTTCAACCAACTTCAAACGGGTGCTCACTCTCAAAGTGGATCGGAATATTGTGTGGGCAGATGATGCTCATTGGGACTACTGGATAGCAATACACGGAGCCTTGGCTTCAAGTTGAGACGAAATGGACCAAATTTATATTTAGACAATATAGATGAAGCAATAAAGCTTATAAGTTTAGATTCTGCGTTTAAGGCCCTTTTCCACACTGGCTTTTGACAAAATCTAAATACAAAGGGCTTGTCTCTCGGGTCTAATTTAAATGCCGCGGCATCCTCCCTGGGTCACGTGTGGATAGCTTTAGCGAACGGTTGGCATTTCGAGTTCGGAGTTGCACCGCAACTACCACTGCTGCGCCTTTCGCTTTCTATCGCGAACGTCGAAGTGGAAAATAGTGTCGAAGTATCGAGTCAGGGTAAACCTGTTTCTGCTCTCAGAGACTGAATCGTTAACAAGGGGCAGAAATGTCTCTCCAAATCAATCTATCTAGCAAAGAGATTGCCAATGCATATCAAGATGTGATCAGTGGGAAGGGAATAGACTGGGCGATCTTCACATATGAAGGTGGGACCAATGATTTGAAAGTTCAAGCAACTGGTGACGGTGGCCTGGATGAGCTGGAGGAAGAATTCTCCGACGGAAGGTGAGTACTTCTCATTTCTTAAATTGAACTAAGCGTCAACGACAATCTTGCAACTTCTCCGACAGGATTCAATATGCGTTTGTCAAAGTTGTAGACCCAAATGTATGACTTAGTTTCAGTTGAATCGTCCTGATTTACCTCACCTTGAAATCATCCCAGAGTCAACTTCCAAAATTCGTCCAGATCAACTGGTGTGGAGATGGAGTCCCCGAAGTGAAGAAGGGCCTGTTCCATACCCACTCGAATGCTGTGGCTCGATTTTTACATGGGACACACGTTGTTATCAACGCGCGCAATGAGGTGAGCCTGAAACATACGTGCATCGGACATCGACCGATTACTCCTGTAGAACGATGTCTCTTCTGCTCTCATTATGAAGCGTGTGGAAGCTGCTTCTGGCGCGAAGTACTCTAGCCACAAGGAACAGCCGCGTAAATTCGAACCGATCGCGCCAGTTGGTACCAGCTACACCCCAGTTGGGAAGGTCGACATCGGGGCACTGAAGAAAGCCCCTCCTCCTGCTGCCAAACCTACACTACCTATAACGTCAAGGCCGACGTTTGGTGCGCCATCTGTATCTGCGGGATCACTCTATGGAAAATCTGCTGGTGCTTCCGCCCCAACGGATGCTTGGCCCCAGGAGAAGAAAGTAATACCAGCGGCTCAGCCTCCGCCGCCGCCTGCATCGTCGCGTCCACCCACACTGCCAACGACCAGTCGACCCGCCTTCAGCGCGATGTCGACGCCCACGAAAGTACAGCCCGCTTTCTCGGCAGCGACCCCACCACCACCACCTCCACCGGCAGCGGCAGCACCAGTTGTGGCCGCCTCCAAGGTCCCCACTAAGCCGGCTGAAGAGGATCGCATAGAGCCTGCGAAGAGTGCTTACACACCGGTCAACCTTCCTGCCCCTAGAAAGCTTAAGAACCCATTCGCAGCAATGGAACAACAGTCTCAAACTTCCCCTGGTCCTTCTCCTGGTGGAGCAAAGAAGTTGACTTGGTCTGAAAGACAAGCACTAGCAAAGAAGCAACAAGAAGAGGAGGAGTCAAGGAGTCGGGGCGCAACATTTGTTCCTCCTGCCTCGCCAGCGTCCAAGCCCGTTTTCAAGTCTAGTGCTCCCGCCTTTGGAAGAGCGGCCGTGTCGCAAAACACTCCAAGAAACTTTGGAGCTGTCGGAGCCAGTATAGGGGCTGGTGCCGTCGCTGGTGCCACTGTTGCAGCATTCTCCTCTCAAGCTGCGTCGTCCGTTGCTCCGCCCCCACCTCCTCCTGCACCCGTGCCGAGCAGCTATTCCGCAGCCCGAAGCGCTGTCCAAGATGCAGTTTGGGGCGCAGATGAAGAAGAAGCTCCCGCAGAGGCAGAGCCCGAGTTTGAAGCTGTGAGTACTGAGTACCAGTTTCGTTTGTGCCGAACCTTATTGACATTGACATTGTCGTTATCAGCCACCACCACCACCACCACCACCACCTCCTCCTCCTCCTCCTCCTCCTCCTCCGCCGCCGCCGCCCCCACCGCAAGCACGTGAACCTTCCCCAGAGCCTGAGGTTGCCCCGCCTCCTCCACCTCCTCCACCTCCGCCTCCACCACCACCACCACCTCTTGCTCCCCAGGTAACTGTCAAATTTTCTCGCTTCAGAGCTTGAAATCACTTACGTTGGTTAACAGGTGGTAGCACCTCCAGCAGCGGCAGCACCCGAACCAGAGCCGGCCCCAGTTGCTGGTCATGGTGGCCAAGGCGTTGTTGCAGTTGTTGTCTATGAGTATGAGGTACGTTCCTGATCCCATTATGGCCCTTCTGATCGAACCTCAACTTCTACAGGCAACGGAGGACAACGAAATGAACCTTGTGGAAGGCGAGTATATAGAGCAAATTGAGGAAATAGACGATGGATGGTGGTCTGGAGTTGGCCCAGGTGGAAAGACCGGCTTAT